>CEVA01025092.1_pt1 | contig 138283 bp, 117 predicted proteins | sample 361521 | NCBI WGS metagenome assembly CEVA01 (sample SAMEA2622823, study PRJEB7988) | marine metagenome | isolation source: saline water (ENVO:00002010), including | reverse complement strand
AAAGCCGCAGAAGTGGCCACTGATGGTAATATTACTCGCAGCCAGGCACAGGGAAAAGGCACCCAAATGGCTTGGCAACAAGGTCACTTAATTTATCATAATGCTCGCTTAGGTGATGTACTCCATGATGTCGCCCGCTATAGCCAAATGGACATTACCATCAGCGACGAAAAGTTAAAGCACTTAGTGTATACAGGCACTTTTTTAACGACTGAAATCGAAGCGTGGCTGACTAGTCTGCAACAGCTTTACCCCGTTAAGGTATTGCGCAGCGGTGATAAAGTGACCTTGGTGGCGAATTAGCTAAAAGTGGCATAGTGACCACAGCCAAAGTGTGGTACAAAATTCAAACAATAAAAATAAAGCTGAACCCGCCATGTTATTAAGGTTATTAACCATCGCTCTGCCATGGTTAATATTATTTAGTAGCTGTACTTATGCCCAAAGCGAACATTCGTTTGCGCTGCCTGAAACGACACTGCAGCAGCGTTTGCTCGATATTGCTGCGCAGAGCAACTGGCAGCTTAATGCCGCAGCGATTGAACAATCGCCCCCCCTAGCGGCCCTTAATGGACGATACAGCCTAGAGCATGTTTTAAACCTCAGTCTCCGTGACACGCACTATGACTATGCCTTGGACGTGAGCGAGCGCCGTATTGTTATTACTGCGGCAAGTGAAGCAACACCCAAGGGCGATTTTGAGCGCATTATTGTCACCGGCGTCAGCGGTCAGCGCCGCAATATACTCAATTCATCCATCGCCATTACCCAGTTATCTAATTTAGAACTGAGGCAACGCACGCCCTACTCCACTGCTGAAGTGCTCAAAAACGTCACCGGATTTTGGGTCGAGGACTCAGGCGGCGAAACCAATAACAATGTTTCGCCACGAGGGCTCAGGGGCGGCGAAGGGTTTCGCTTTATTAGCTTGATGGAAGATGGTCTGCCCATGACCTACGACGGCATATGGAGTGACTTTTTTTTACGTCCAGACTTAACCCATCAACGAATCGAAGCAGTGCGCGGTGGCAGTAGTGGGATCTTCACCCTGAATGGGCCAGCAGCGATGGTTAACTATATTGGCCGGCGCGGCTCACACACGCCGTTGCAACTGTTCAAACTCAGCCAGGGTCTAAATTATGACTACTCGCGTCTGGATGGGGTTGCCAGTGGCCCCATCAACGAGCAACTATTTTATACTGTGGGCGGCTTTTACCGCTTCTCTGATGGCATTCGCGAGCCGGGGTTTATCAGTGACTTAGGCGGGCAGTTAAGCGCCCGCCTAAGTTTGCGGACCGATGCCTTTGAGCTCGATGTTATTTACAAACACTTGCAAGACAATACCAGTTTTTACGCTCCCTTGGTGATGCAAAATCACCAAGGGATTGAGGCCTTATCGAGCCTGCCTCATGACTACGGCACCCTACTCAGTAAGGATATGCAATTACTGAGCTTTTATACCCCCGAAGGGACAACAACCCATGATTTAGAGGATGCGCAGCAAACGCGTATGAACAGCTACACTGTGCTGTTTAATGCACCGCTATCAACACACCTAGCCATCGACAACCGCACTCGTTATGCGAAGCTCAATAATAGCCTGTACACCTTAATGAATTTAGGCAACCAAACGATTAATAGTGCTGAGCAGCGTTTAACCTTGGCCGATGTCAGTCAGTTCAAGGATAACGCCGCAGATGACACCTTAAGCTTGGCCTATCAACGGGTCAGCGATGGCAGCCTAATCGCCGACCCTTCAACGCTCAATAACAATGGCCTTGTTACTGCAACCTTTCCACTGTACTCACGTTACCAACAAACACAATTAATCAATCACCTCAGCCTTAATTACCAAGACACGGACTGGGCTGTGACGCTGGGTCATCTCTATGCCCATAGCGATTATGGCGCCCTACCCTTAGATCAGTGGCTCGGAGAGCTGCTAACCGATGTGCAACACCAGCCTCAGCGCCTAGATATAGCGCTTATTGATGAGCATAACCAGGTTGTAGATAAATTCACCGACAGTGGCTTTTTATCGCATGCAGGGCCGGTTTACTTAAAAGGTCATGGAGTGTCACAATCGCACTCCTTATACACCAATATCGACTGGCGCATCACCGAGCAGCTACGCCTTGATGCGGCGATACGCCACGAACACCTAACACTTGATAGCACCAGCGCCCAAGGCCAGCGCTCTCAAGCTGATAACGGCCAACTTTTTTACTCACATTACGCACCCAGCACCTCTTTGCGTCAGCACTTTAGTGACAATGCCATCAGTGTGGGGGTGAACTATCAGGCTGCGGAGCATATGGCTGTGTTTGCCCGTTATGCCGATGCATTTGAAATGCCACGGCTTATAAATTTCGGCAATGCCCTAGGCTGGGCTGGCAATGCTCATCAGCGCGGCGAAGTTGATTACGGTGAACCTATTCGTCTCACGCTTAGTGAGGTAGGTTTGCGATACCAAACAGCCCACTCACACTTCAGTGGCGCGTTATTTACTACTCATTTTGATCCACTGCCATTCACGGTGTATCGCGGTGCAACGAGCCCGCAGCACGCCATTTTAATCAATACGCAAACAACCGGAGTCGAATTTGAATATGAATACCGCTACAACGCGAGCTGGCAGTTAAAAGCGATTGGGGTGTGGCAGGATGCAGGCTTTTACGGCATTCCTGCATCTTTGCCGCAAAGCCAATTTAACGGCAATCAAATTACCCGAACGCCAGAGTTGCAACTACGACTAACCCCTCAGTATAGCCAAGGGCCAATCACCGCTGCACTGACCTTTTCGTACATTGGCGAGCGCTATTCTGATGTTGCCAACCGCTTTGCTCTGCCTGCTTATCATACTTGGGATCTGTTCTCAGAAGTCGCTCTGAATGAGCATCTAAAGGTGCAATTAGAGATTACAAACCTAACCAACACACTAGGCCTTACCGAAGGCAACCCCCGCGATGATTTAAGCCATCAAGAAGCGCTATTTTACGCCAGACCCATTTTTGGCCGCACCATCACACTGTCGATGAATTATGAATTTTGAGGTGAGCCACGACACTTGAGGCTGCTAGAGCAACAAAAAAGCGAGCTAATAAGCTCGCTTTTTGGCCATTATAAAATAACACTCGTTTAGATAATTTGGTTCTCTTTCCAGGCTTGCTCTTTGGCCATACGTTTTTTACGTTTGTCACACGGGTCGTCACAGTCACAGGCTTTGTCGATGCCGACAGAGCCAAGACCTCCGCAACTACTGGCCATGGCTTTACGTTGTACAATAACGCCAACGGCCATCGCCGCGACGACTAAGACGAGTAGGCCAAATGTAAGAAGAAATAGTTGCATTGTCTGTGCCCCTTTAAGTTGACAAGTTAAGGCGCAAAACGCCTTACCCGCTATTATACGCCGAGCAAAAACTAACTACAAATATGGCTTAAAAGCTGTGCTTGCATGGGTTTGCAAACCACTGTCAGTCTTGCTGATCAAGTACACCGGTAAATTATGCTGCTCAGCATAGGCTTTGGCCTGCTCTGTGCCCATAACGGTCAGTGCCGTTGCTAGGCCATCAGCAGTCATGGCGCTGGGGTGCAATACCGTTACCGAAACCAAATCATGTTTAATTGGCATGCCTGTCTGCGGGTCAATTAAATGGGTATAGGTTTCGCCATCCATTTCATAGAAAATACGATAATCTCCTGAAGTGGCAACGCCCATACTACCTGGCTCAACTACGCGGTGAATTTTGCGCTGTCCCGGCGGTGCATCGGGCTGCTCGATAGCAATGCGCCAGGGTTTGTTATCGGGCTTATGCCCTGAGATACGCATTTCACCGCCAATCTCTACCATGTAATTGGTGAGTCCATGGCTTTGCAATAACTCAGCAACTTTATCAATACCATAGCCTTTTGCGGTAGCTGAAAAACTCAGCTCTAAACCATCCACGGTTTTAGCCAAGCCTTGCTCGCTCAAAACCAATTTATCAACACCAATATTCGCCAGCATGGCATCGAGCTCAGCTTGCTCTGGGCGCTGTGTGGGTCGCTTATCGGGGCCGAACCCCCAAAGATCAATAAGCGGTCCCATGGTCACATCCAGCGCCTTGGTCGATTGTCCAAGGCGAATAGATTCGCTCACCACAGCGCGGAAATCGCTGCTGATGGGCATCACGTCACCTGCAGGCAAGCGATTAAATTGATTAATCTCGGAGTCTTCAATGTACGTCGACATCGACTGATTCACTTTTTTAAGCTCCTCAGTGACATCAGCGTATAAATTAAGTTGAGGTAACTGTTGCTGTGGCACAAACACCTTAATATTAAAAGTGGTACCCATGGTTTTCCCTTGCAACAACACCTCTTGTTGGTCGGATTCTGGGGCGTTATCACACCCCGATAAGGCAAATAAAGAAAGGATGAATAATAAGCCAAATACGGCTTTTACGCTGCGTAACATTGCTAGCCTCAAGTTGGTGAACAGTAAACGAAAAAAGGCTTCCTAACTGGGTTAGGAAGCCTTTTATAAATCAATGACGAATGCGTGACATTCGTTTAGCCGCCGAAGTCATCCAATAGGATATTTTCGTCTTCAACACCTAAGTCTTTTAGCATGTTGATTACGGCTGCGTTCATCATCGGTGGCCCACACATATAGTACTCACAGTCTTCAGGCGCTTCATGGTCCTTAAGATAGTTATCGTACAATACGTTGTGGATAAAGCCAGTATAGCCTTCCCAGTTGTCCTCTGGTTGAGGATCAGAAAGGGCTACGTGCCACACGAAGTTATCGTTTTCTGCAGCTAGACCGTCAAAGTCTTCAACATAGAACATCTCACGCTTAGAGCGTGCACCGTACCAGAAGCTCATCTTACGATCTGAGTTCAAACGCTTCAGCTGGTCGAAGATGTGTGAACGCATCGGTGCCATACCTGCACCACCACCGACAAAGACCATCTCTGCGTCAGTTTCTTTAGCGAAGAATTCACCAAATGGACCAGAAATAGTTACCTTATCGCCTTCTTTAAGCGACCAGATGTACGATGACATCTTACCGCATGGCAGGCTTAGGTTGTTTGGCGGCGGCGTAGCAATACGCACGTTCAACATGATGATGCCAAACTCTTCTGGGTAGTTCGCCATTGAGTAAGCACGAATAGTTTCTTCGTCTACTTTTGACTCTAGGTCAAAGAAGCCGAAACGCTCCCAGTCAGGACGATACTCTTCAGGAATATCAAAGTCCTTATATTTAACGTGGTGAGCAGGTGCTTCAATTTGAATATAACCACCGGCGCGGAAAGGTACAACCTCACCGTCTGGGATCTTAAGCTTAAGTTCTTTGATGAAGGTTGCTTTGTTATCGTTAGAGATAACTTCACAATCCCACTTCTTGATCCCGAAGATAGACTCTTCTAGCTCAATCTCCATGTCGCTTTTAACAGCAACCTGACACGCAAGACGACAGCCCTGACGAGCCTCACCTTTAGAGATGTGGTCAAGTTCGGTCGGCAGGATATCACCACCGCCCTCTTTAACATCAACACGACACTGGCCACATGAGCCACCGCCACCACATGCAGAAGATACGAAAATACCTGCATCTGCTAGGGCACCCAGTAGCTTGCTACCTGGTGATGTTGTAATTGCTTTGTCAGGATCACCATTGATCCCGATGGTGACGTCACCTGTGGGTACTAGCTTTGATTTGGCCGCAATGATGACCAAAACCAGCATAACCACGATAGCGACGAATACACCTACGCCTAAATATACCTCAAGCATGATTTCTCCTCGCTACCTTATAGTGAAATACCAGAGAATGACATAAAGCCCAGACCCATCAGGCCTACTGTGATAAAGGTGATACCTAAACCACGCAAACCATCAGGAACGTCTGAGTACTTCATCTTCTCGCGAATACCCGCTAGCAACGTGATTGCCAGCGCCCAACCTACACCAGAACCAAGGCCAAAGACCACTGACTCACCGAAGTTGTAATTACGCTCTACCATGAACGATACCGCTCCGAAAATCGCACAGTTTACCGTGATCAATGGTAGGAAGATGCCCAACGCGTTATAAAGCGGTGGGAAGAACTTATCCAATGCCATTTCTAGGATTTGTACTAGGGCAGCAATAACACCGATGAACGTCAAAAAGCGCAAGAAGCTCAAATCAGCGTCAGGGAAACCCAACCACTCCAGTGCGCCCGGTGCTAATACCGCGTGATAAACTAAGTTATTCACCGGTACGGCAATACCCAGTACGAAGATAACCGCTACACCTAGACCAATTGAGGTTTTTACTTTCTTTGATACCGCAAGGAAAGTACACATCCCCAAGAAGAAGGCAAGCGCCAGGTTTTCAATGAAAACCGCTTTAACAAATAAGTTAAGATATTGTTCCACGACTCGCCCCTTATTTCGCTTCTACTTGGTCTTTCTTATAAGTGCGTAGCACCCAAATGAATAGACCGATGATGAAGAATGCACTAGGCGGCAGGATCAATAGACCCATAGGCTGATACCAGCCACCGTCTTGTACTAATGGGATGATTTCTACGTCGAACAGCGACCCTTTACCGAATAGCTCACGAATGAAACCAACAGTCAGTAGTACTACTGAGTAGCCTAAGCCATTACCAATACCGTCTAGGAAAGACATAAACGGCGGTGACTTCATCGCGTACGCTTCAGCACGACCCATTACGATACAGTTGGTGATAATCAAACCAACGAATACCGACAGTTCTTTCGCTGTTGCATACGAGAAGGCTTGCAGTACCTGATCCACCACGATTACCAATGAGGCAATGATGGTCATCTGTACGATGATCCGCACACTTGATGGGATCTGGTTACGAATCATAGAGATAAACAAACTTGAGAAGCCCGTTACTAGGGTCAATGCAATTGACATGATCAATGCATTTTTCAAGCTTGATGTTACTGCTAGCGCCGAACAAATACCGAGTACTTGCAGAGCGATAGGGTTATTTGCGAAGACAGGTCCAAATAGAACCGACTTCATTTCTTTAGTATCAGCCATTATTTCAACGCTCCTTCACGTACTTTCGCAAGGAAAGGACCAAAGCCGTTTTCACCTGTCCAATAATCAACTGTGTTATCAACACCGTTTGAGGTCAGGGTTGCGCCAGAAAGACCGTCTACTTCGTGCTCATTGTCAGCACCGCTTTTCACTAAGTCTACCGGCAGCTCTTTGCCTTGCCACTGAGCCGTCCAAGCTGGGTTTTGAATTTCACCACCTAGACCTGGGGTTTCGTTGTGCTTGTAGAAGATGATGTTTTTAACAGTTTCGCCATCACTTTCAAGAGCTAAGAAGCCATACATAACACCCCAAAGGCCATAACCTTGGATTGGTAGAATGATTGACTTCACTGAGCCGTCGTCAGCACGGTTAATGTAAACCGGTGCTTCAGTAGTACGACGTTGAATACCCGCTTTGTCTTGCTCTTTTGGCAACTTAATGCTCATATCGGCGTCAAACTTACTCTTTTCGAAGTCGTAAGATTTGATCCACTCGCTGCGAGCTTGCTCAGAGTCAAACTCAACTTGTTGGCCGTTATTAACATCAACAACGATGGTTTCAATGTTTTCGTCATACGTAGCTTGCACGTCTTTGACATCATTAAATCCAGCGGCTGAAAGAATATTGCTTTGAATATCCTTTAATTTATTTTCTTGCTGCAGCGGGCGCAATTGCACCGATGCGAACGATACGATAACCGCACACACCAAACATAGCGAAACAACTACACCGAGCGTTTTACCGATTGATTCGTTATTACTGGACACGTGCCAATCTCCTCTTGATGTTTGACTGCGCTACGAAGTGGTCGAATAGCGGTGCAAATAGGTTTGCAAACAAGATAGCGAGCATCATGCCTTCAGGGTATGCCGGGTTAACCACGCGGATCATCACCACCATAAAACCAATCAGTGCACCATAGGCCCACTTACCTCTATCGGTAAATGACGCTGATACCGGGTCGGTTGCCATAAAGAACATACCAAACGCAAAGCCACCAAGGACTAAGTGCCAGTGCCAAGGCATTGCAAACGCGGTGTTGGTGTCTGAACCGATAAAGTTAAGCAGCGTTGCAGTGACTACCATACCCAAGAAGGTACCTAGCACGATACGCCAAGAAGCAATACGCACATAGATTAGGAACAAACCACCTAATAAGATTGCTAGGGTTGATGTTTCACCCATAGAACCTTGAATGAAACCGTAAAACGCATTCCACCATAGCTCCATGTTGGCATAATCAAGCGCACCTGTTGCCGCTTGGCCCAGGTAAGTCGCGCCAGAGAAACCATCAACAGCTGTCCACACTGTGTCACCTGAAATCTGCGCCGGATAGGCGAAGAACAGGAACGCACGGCCAGCAAGCGCAGGGTTCAAGAAGTTACGACCTGTGCCACCGAACACCTCTTTGGCGATAACCACACCGAAGGTAATACCTAGGGCAACTTGCCAAAGGGGAATGGTTGCAGGCAGGATCAATGCAAATAGCACAGAGGTGACGAAGAAACCTTCGTTTACTTCGTGCTTACGTATTGACGCGAATAGCACTTCCCAGAAGCCACCAACACCAAAGGTAACGGCATAAATTGGCAGGAAGAAACAGGCACCGTAGAGCATTTTCGCGCCCCAGCCTGAATCAGCAGTGAGCTCACCGCCTAACAGTTGGAACAATCCTACTTGCCAAGAATCGCCTAATGCAAAACCGTTTGCTAACGCTTCTGCCGCTTGGTGGCCAATGTTAAACATGCCAAAGAACATGGCAGGGAACGTTGCCATCCACACTAAAATCATAATACGTTTTAGGTCGATGTTATCGCGAACGTGGGTACCGCCTTTGTTGACATAGCCAGGGGTATAAAAAATAGTCGCAACTGCTTCATACAGTGCATACCACTTTTCGTGCTTACCACCCGCTTCAAAATGCGGTTCGATATCTTCTAAAAATTTCTTCAAGCCCATTTTAGCCTTCCTTCTCGATTGTTGTCAGGCAGTCACGAAGGATAGAACCGTATTCGTATTTACCTGGACAAACGAAGGTACACAACGCTAAATCTTCTTCGTCTAGCTCCAACGCGCCGAGTGAAATTGCCCCATCTAGGTCACGCGAGATTAAATCGCGCAGTAATAAGGTAGGCAAAATATCAAGCGGCATCACGCGCTCATAGTTACCGATTGGTACCATCGCACGCTTTGAACCACCGGTTGATGTGGTCATGTTGAACAAACGGCTTGGCGCTAAGTGGCCTAAGAAGGTACGCGTTACAGAGAATTTGTTGCTGCCTGGAGCAATCCAGCCGAACAACTCTTTCTCACGACCCTCTAGCAGCACCGACACTTGCGTGTGATAACGGCCAAGGAACGCATGTGGACCCGTTGCATTGGTACCAGAAAGTACTGAGCCTGAAATGATACGGTTGTCACCGTCTTCCAGTTCACCAGATACTAACTCATCCAAAGCAGCACCGATCTGTGTTTTCACCAAACGTGGGTTCTTAACACGTGGGCCGGCTAAAGAAATCACACGCGGAGTGTAAATTTCACCACTTAGGAAAAGGTGACCGTAAGCGATCACATCTTGGTAGCCCAAGTGCCATACCTGCTTCGATGCAGACACTGCATCTAGGTGATGAATGTGAGTACCAACAAGACCTGCAGGGTGCTTACCGCCAAACTCATGAACTTCTACAGAAGCCACAGAAGAGCTAGGCACTTGAGCACCGGCTTGTTTACACACAAACACTTTGCCTTCTGTAAGACGAGAGACAACCGCTAAACCAGCTTCAAATGCTTCCGCATTCTCAGCAATAATTACAGCTGGATCAGCTGCAAGCGGATTAGTGTCCATCGCTGTTACAAAAACAGAGCTAGGTTTGACATCAACAGCGGGTACTTTGCTGAATGGGCGGGTGCGAAGCGCAGTCCATTGACCTGAGTTAACTAACTGGTCAACCACCTTTTGGCGGTCAAGGCTAGCAAGCTCACCCTGGTCGAACTTTGCAAAGGTCTCCTGCTCGTTGCCATCGATTTCGATCACAACAGATTGCAGAACACGTTTTGCACCACGATTGATTTCTTTAACTACCCCGGCGGCCGGTGCAGTGTAGATAACGCCAGGATTCTTTTTGTCTTCAAAAAGAACTTGGCCTTTTTTCACTTGGTCATCCACACGAACTCGCATGGTAGGACGCATGCCGATATATTCTTCACCTAGCACGGCTACTCGTTTGACGGGTTGACCGTCGTGAATAACTTGCTGAGGTGCGCCCTCTATCGGTAGATCCAGACCTTTTTTTATGTTGATCATACGCACTTGCATTACATTAACGGAAAGAAACTTAAAATCTTACCAACCACGCTGCTAAGTTGGCCGAGTTGAGTGATGGCCGCGTAAAAGGCGGTTCGCTTATTGCTCGGTGCGCACTTACGCACTTGTGCAAGCAAAAGTCGTCCACACGATTAATACAAACGGTATAAAAGAGCACCCATTTCGGTTAGTGAGCAAAGCAACGCAGTGAACTTGTCACATATCTGCCGAATTTTAACATCAATCACGGCGACTATGCGAGTTAAAAAGTAAAAATTATCTAAGCAATCCGAGCTAAAATTAGTGAATAAACTTCAATATAGACCAAAGTCTTAATTTCACAGCCTGAGATTGTAAAAACACAAAAAAGCCAGTCTATTGACTGGCCTTTCTATGTAATACAGCGGTACTTAAACGAGATTGTTGATTTCAACCTCAGGGTTAACATCACTTTCGTAGTCAACACCGTCTAGATCAAAACCGAACAGGTGTAAAAACTCACGATGATAACCAACATAATCGGTTAGCTCGTCAATGCTGTCGGTATCCACCTGATCCCAAATATGCTGCACTCGTTGCTGCACATCGTCTTCAAGCTCTTTGTAGTTCTGGAATAAATGACCGCCTTCGTCAAAGCGCGGCGTTTCGCCGTATAAGTTCTCTTTAAACAACGCGGTAATTTGCTCGATAGTCCCCTCATAGGTGCCATCTTCTTTCATCACTTTGAACAGCGCAGAGATATACAAAGGCATAATCGGTATTGCCGAGCTGGCTTGCGTGACTACAGCATTAAGAGAGCTCACATAAGCCTCACCGGAAATATCAGCCGTAGATGCTTTGATTTCCTCAACGGCACGGTCTAAGTCTTCTTTGGCTTTGCCTATTGTGGCGTGACCGTAAATCGGCCAGGTCAGCTCTTTACCGATGTAGGTGTAAGCGGTGGTTTTAAAGTTATCGGCAAGCACGCCCGCTTCATTTAAAGCATCAATCCACAGCTGCCAATCTTCACCACCCATGACTTTCACGGTATTGGCAATTTCTTCATCACTGGCAGCCTCAACGCTCACCTCATCAATAATACGCTTTGAAGTATTGAGGTTCTTGGTGGTCACGCCTTCACCGATAGGCTTGAGTGTGGAAGAGAAGGTTTCACCTGTTTTTGGATCGGTGCGACGCGGCGAAGCAAGGGAATAGATAACTAAATCAATCTTGCCTAATTCATTTTTAATAACATCAATTGTCTTTTCTTTGATTTCATCAGAAAAGGCATCACCATTGATATTTTTTGCCCACAAGCCTGCTTCATCGGCTGCATTTTGAAAAGCAGCGGTGTTGTACCACCCTGCTGAACCCGTTTTCTTTTCTGTACCTGGCTTTTCGAAAAACACGCCCAATGTTTTGGCGCCATGACCAAAGGCTGAAACAATACGTGAGGCCAAGCCATAGCCGGTTGACGAGCCAATGACTAGGACGTTTTTAGGGCCTTGCCCTAAATCACCTTGGCGTTTTACGTAATCTATTTGTTGTTGTACGTGCGCTGCACAGCCCGCAGGATGAGCGTTAGTGCAGATAAAACCACGAATTTTAGGCTTAATGACCATGATAAAATTCCATATCGTTGCCGAAAAATTTAGCGCTAGTGTAACGACTAAAGCCCATTACACAGGTCTGATGACTTTACTTAATCGAATTTGGAGCCACCTAAACAATTAGGAGACTGCGGAGCTTGCCCCTGTCGCTCACTGAACTCTTCAGGTGTGTAAGCATGAATCGCAAGGGCATGAATGTGTTCGCGCAACTCATCGGCCAATACCTCATTAATGGCGCGGTGGCGCTGTAATAAGCGTTGGCCGCTGAATTGCTCACTGACCACAGTGACTTTGAAATGAGAATCTTCACCTCGGGCGTGCATATGGCTTTCGTTTTCCACATGTAAATGCTTGCACGCAATGGCAGCAGCGAGTTTTTGCTCTATCTGAGTTTGCATAGACATAAATTACTGACTCGTCAGCGTAAACTGGAGCATTACTATAACAAAGAAGCGTCAATGTGGCGAAACGTTAAGTTAATGCGCCCTTGGGTCTCTTTACGCTGCTTCGGTAGGCTGTGCTCGAAGCGTTGCTGGCTCTGGCCTTTCATGATCAGCAAACTACCGTGACGCAAAGGCACATCTGTCACCACCCGCGAGTGCTTATGGCGTAACTTGAACTTACGCAGCGCTCCTAAGGATAACGATGCAATGGTCGGCTGCGCTCCAAGCTCAGGTTCATCGTCAGCATGCCACCCCATACTATCGAGACCGTTGCGATAATAATTAACCAGTACCGCATTAAATTTGCACCCTAGCTGATTATTAAGGCGCTCCCGCATGCGCTCCAAAGGTTCAGGCCAGGGCATAGGCGAAAACACTTGCTTTGAGTATTCATACGCGCTGTCGGGATCGCCGATATAGGCCTGTAAACGAGGTATAGGATGCCATTTACCGAAGACCTGTATGCTTGGCTGTTGCCAAGCCAAATTATCACGCAAATAATGATAGAGCTGGGTGGCCTTATCAGCACTCAGCGCCTGCAGCTGATAGTGAAACATGTCTGCTGGTAGCCCATCGGGCAACAGGTTGCCGGTATCAGTGTTAAACACCTTCGAATTCCCATCCATCGTGGTAAACTAGCGCTACTATCCGTTACACATTGACCGTTATGATAACATCCGCCCTACTCGGTGGCACCCACTACACCCTACACCGCTTTCCTCTGGAGCAAAAAAACCGTAGCCTACAGGCGTGGGATGCCGCCGACGAGTACTTAGTTGATTATGTCAAAGAGCATCATCCTAGTGCAAAAAAGCTGCTTATATTAAATGACGACTTTGGTGCCCTCGCCTGCGCTTTGCATCAACTTGATATTAGTGCGCTCAGTGACTCGTACGTGGCCCACCAAGCTTGGCATTATAACCTGGCGCAAAATGCCCTGGATGAAAGTAATTTCACTGCACTTAGCAGCATGGATAAACTGGGCGACTATGATTTAGTCATCGGCAGAATTCCTAAAAACAGTGGCTACCTGCAACATCAACTGGCCCAGTTATCACAGACATTAAGCCCAAACACGCCGGTGATCTTAGGTGGCAAAACTAAAGCTGTTCATACCTCAACAATAAATCTCGTATCGCGCTACATAGGCCCAGCAAGCACCACCTTGGCGGTAAAAAAAGCGCGGCTTATCTCCGCCTCTATGCATAATAAAGCGCAACAAAGCCCTTTTCCTAAGAGTTGGCCACTTGAGGGCACTCCTTACACCCTGCATAATCACGCTAATGTATTTTCCCGCGATTCGTTGGATATTGGCGCTCGCTTTTTCAGCAACTACCTACCGCAGTCCAAAAAAGCACTGCGCATTGTAGATTTGGGTTGTGGCAATGGCGTCATTGGTCTGCTTACTTTGGCTCAATGCCCACAAGCACAACTTACTTTCGTTGATGAATCATGCATGGCAGTGGCCTCAGCACGACTTAATGTTGAACAAAACCATGAACATGATTTACACCGTTGCCAATTTGTGCAGTCAGATTGTTTAACAGGGTTTGCCGCTGCCAGCCAAGACCTGATCTTATGTAACCCGCCATTTCATCAACAAAACGCGATTACCGACCATATTGCTTGGCAAATGTTTAATGACGCGAAAAAAGTATTGCGCCCCGGCGGCGAGCTTCGTATCGTAGGCAACCGACATTTACAATACCATGAGAAACTTAACCGTTTATTCGGTGGTCATAAGCTGCTGGGTTCGAATAAAAAGTTCGTCGTGTTAAGTGCAAAAAAATAGGTAGGATCATGAGCAACACAGTTATTCGTCTTTTTCTCTTGAGCGCCGCACTGGTTACTGTGAGCGGGTGCGCTAACCGCGCAGCCGAGGCTATTCTTGACCCACAATACCAAGGCGGTCAATATCATCAATTTAATCAAACAGTATCACTGCAAGTGAATGACCAGCGTGCTAATAAAGCCACTGTGATAGTGAGCGATGGCGAGCATTCACAACAGCAGCTCACTCAAGGGCTTAATAGCAAACTAACGAGGGTGTTTGAGCAAGGTTTACAACGCAATGGGGCTCAGGTCAGCGCCATGGGAGCCACCCATATCCGTATTGCTATTCATGATTTACACGCTCATGTTGAACAAAACACCATCGATCATAACAGCACTGCGAAGATTGCCCTACAAGTGTTCGTGCAGCGTAATGGTAGTCAATTCAATAAAATGTATAATGGCCAAAGCCAGTTCAGCGGCCCATTGGGTTATGATCAAGCCAAAGTAGAAGCGCAGCTTAATAAGCAGATTGAGCAACTGGTAATCCGTATAATGAACGACCCTGAACTGAACAATTACATGCAAAAGGGAGCATCATGAACACTCGTTTTCTTGGCACACTTACCGCCGTATTCCTTACTTTCTTTACCAGCCTACCCACAATCGCGGCTGTACAAGGTCAATTTGTGCAAAAGGACAACCTTTTTCCACGAGTAGAATTCGCCACCAGTGAAGGAAAGATTGTTGTTGAGCTGGACCGCTCACGAGCACCAATTACGGTCAATAATTTCCTGACATACGTACAAGACGGCAGTTACAAAGGGTCGGTGTTTCATCGGGTTGAGCGCGACGAAGAAAACGACCGCGACTTTGTCATCCAAGGGGGTGGCTACGACAAGAATTATGACGGCCTGCATGAGAATGACCCTATTTTTAATGAAAGTGGCAGCGGCCTCGAAAACGATATGTATACCATTGCCATGGCTTACCAAGACCGCAAGCCGCATTCTGCAACGCGTCAGTTTTTCTTCAATATGGATAATAATGACCACCTCAATCCCGGCAGTGATTGGGGTTTTGCGGTGTTTGGCTCCGTTGTAGAGGGGTTTGAAACTTTAGATAAAATCATGCGTGTCGAGACCGACTACCAAGAGAAAATAGGCTATTCCTACGTTCCTAAACAACCGGTTATCATTTTCAATATTAAAGTACTTGAAGCGCAACCTTATTAGTTTTCAGCTGTGGGCGGTTGTCACCGCCCGTATCCTCCCAAAATCTCAAGTAAGCCGTCATCATGAGCCATAACCCCGTATCACTTCAGACGTTTATCAATTACTTTCGTGATCGCCGCTTACTCACTATTTTTATTTTTGGCATCAGCAGCGGCTTTCCTTGGGTGTTGATCGGCTCGGTGATGAGTGCGTGGCTTAAAGATGAGGGCTTAAGCCGCAGTATGATTGGCTTATTTGGCATGGTATTTGGTGCCTACTCTATTAACTTCCTGTGGTCACCTTTGGTTGATCGGGTCAAAATTCCTTATGTGACTGCCTGGCTTGGGCAACGCCGAAGCTGGTTGCTTTGCTGTCAGTGCGTGATATTGCTGGGCACGCTGGCTATGGCTTTTGTTGATATAGGCGCACAGCTGTATCTAGTGGCGCTGCTTGCCCTAGTAATTGCCACTGCTTCTGCCACTCAAGATATTGCAATTGATGCTTATCGTATTGATATTTTGGATGAAAATGAAAGTGAAAAGATGTCGGCAGCGGCGGCAATGGCAACCTGTGGTTGGTGGACTGGTTATGCTCTACTCGGTGCCATGCCTTTTTTCGCCGCTGATATCCCCGGCATTGAATGGCCAGATGTCTACCTCGCATTGGCGCTGATAGTCGCCGCTCTCATTGCCTATGTGTTTGTTGCTAACGAGCCACTGTCAAACCGTGAGCATGTTCATGAACAGTTGGAACATCAGTATCAGCAAAAGTTACAACAGCATTCTAACACTCTTCCGTTAGTATTGAAAAAAACCTTGGCTTGGTTAGGAGTCACCATCATCGAGCCGCTACGCAGCTTTTTTGCTAAAAATGGCGTGAAAACCGCTATTGCTCTGCTAGCGTTTATTTTCTTATTCAAAATTGGTGAGGCATTTTTAGCGCGAATGTCCATCGTTTTCTACAAAGAAGTGGGCTTTAGCAATTCCGATATTGCCACCTTTTCGAAACTCGGTACGGCGGTACTAACGATTATTTTCGCGTTCCTAGGGAGCTTATTCAATGCCCGTTTTGGTATTGTAAAAGGGCTATTTATCAGTGGCGTAGCAATGGCCGCATCGAATTTAATGTTTTCTTGGATAGCTGTTGCTGGCCCTAAGTTGCATTTATATGCGTTGGCCATTATTTTAGACGGTTTTACTCAAGCTTGGTCACTGGTTGCTATGGTTGCGTTTATTTCCATGCTGTGCGATCGCGCCTTCAGCGCTACGCACTACGCGCTGCTGGCTTCATTGGGCAACCTGGGGCGTACTTTGCTCTCTGGATACAGTGGTGTAGTGGTTGATGATTGGCTTCACGGCGACTGGTCCACGTTCTTTATACTGACTGCACTTATGGTGCTGCCATCACTACTATTTTTATATCTAATCAGAAAACGGTTATACCAGCTTGAACAACAGTATCATGCACGTTCAGCGAAGGTTAAAGAATAATTGGTAGGGTATAGGAAGAAGAACCTAGAGCCCTTCCTGGGCTCTGGTTTATCGGTATTACGCTTGTTCTTGAAGTAGTGATAGACCTTCATAAGGGTCAACTTCAAGGGCGTCGCAATAACGCATGAACTCAATAACATCTAAACGACGTTCTTGGTTTTCTATTTTACCGATAAAAGAGTGCGGCGTGCCCAAAACTTGAGCCAAGCTGCGCATAGTGTGGCCTTTTTCATGGCGTTTGTCTTTTAGCCACTTTGTTAGTCTTCCGTTTTCTTCGGAAGAAACGGTTTTACCCATCATAATTACATCTCCTACTAGATGAATTGCTATACATATCACGGTTGATAAATAGGATTGAATGAAATTTGCCCGTCTCATTCACGCGGTATTAAACCACATGTCCTATTTTAGGTATAGTTTATATACAAAAATTTACCTAATTCCGGCGCGAGAATTTTCACTGCAATTTTCGCAATGAATCACGCACTAGAGTTTAACAAGATATTAATTAATTTCACTCATAAAATCGATAGTTTATTTTTACCTTTAGCGTTAGGTACTTATAAGCTAATATGAAGGAAAACAGGGAATTTAGGGGAAAAAATGCTCAGATTGCTCTTTATCTTGCCAATTCTTTTGTGTTTATTGTGGTGGCTTTTTCTCCATTACAACCGTATACCGCTAAAACAAGGTCGTAAAGGATTTGTGTATATTGTTGCTTTGTCCACCTTAGTTTTAGGTTTCTTCACCTTGATGCTGTTTGTTACCAATACTCCGCTAGAATAACGTTCAACCACAAAAAATGCCGCGAATGCGGCATTTTTTTCAATTTCTGATTCAACCTAATGCTTAAACGCTAAAACTAGCACCACAGCCACAGGTTGTAGTGGCATTCGGGTTATTCACAAAAAAGCGTGACCCCTCAAGCCCTTCGGTATAATCGACTTCACCGTCAACCAGATATTGAATACTCATTGGGTCGACCACTAAGGTCACACCATTCTTTTCTATCTGCATGTCGCCTGGATTGGCCTGCTCCGCAAAAGTGAAGCCATACTGAAAGCCTGAACAGCCGCCACCAGTGACATAAACGCGCAGCATCAATGAAGGATTCTCTTCCTCTTCAATAAGCTGCTTTACACGCGCAGCAGCGGCATCACTGAATTTAATTGGTAATTGCTCGGACATACTCTTTCTCTCACTGCTCATTTACTGCGAATTATCTAATACCCGACTAAGTTAATCAAGTATTGCCGCGCGAAAGCATCATAACATGGCTCATGTGCGACGCTAGTGCGACCAGCAACATTAGTCTGCCATCATTGCTCTGACAAAGTGTGACGTTAAACAAGGATTTATATATAAACCTTTGGTAGACTTAAGCGCACTCCATAGTCATTAAGAACAAAGGAATAGGTATGCAACTAGAGGCGCTAAGACGACGCCTTGCTCGCCCTAAAACCTCAATCCAGCTTTGCCTTCTCGGTATTGCCGCAGGTTTGATTGCAGCGGGATTAATTATTCTATTTCGTTTGACTATTGTGTTAGTACAAAACATCTTTCTAGATAACTTTGATGACTTTACCACCTTATCGGCATTAGAACGGTTTTTACTGCCTGTTGGCGCAGCCTGTATTATCGCACTGTTTGCCTACCTTACTGGCTTTAAGCACTACCGCCTTGGTATTCCCTTTGTTATTCACCGTATGAAAATGCACTACGGACAAATGCCTTTTTATAACACAGTAAATCAGTTCTTTGGCGGTGCTCTAGCATTGATTAGTGGTTTCTCGGTAGGTCGTGAAGGCCCCTCCGTCCATATGGGTGCAACAGGTGCAAGCATGCTTGCTAATCAGCTCCACCTGCCCTATAACGCCATGCGGACACTCAGCGGTTGTGGCGTAGCCGCAGGGATTGCAGCCTCCTTTAACACCCCTTTAGCAGCCGTAATTTTCGTTATGGAAGTGGTCCTCCGTGAATACAAAGTGCATATCTTTGTTCCTATTATGCTCGCCGCCGTTACCGGGGCTTTAGCTACTCAGTTTGTTTTTGGTGATGACATAGAGTTGGCGCTCATCAGCGTTACTCCACTGAGCTTTTGGCATTATCCCTACTTAGTCATTTGCGGCATGACCTTAGGCGCCATCGCCTATGCCTTTAACAAAAATCTGATGCTCATTATTCGCACCTTTAAACCCTTATCAATGCTGCCGCGATTGATTATTGCCGGCATTATTGCCGGCGGCATCGGTTACCTAGTCCCGCAAGCAATGGGCTCGGGAATGAGCGCCATTACTATCGCTACTCATTCACCGGATAATGTACAACTGCTGCTGACCATATTGATCGCTAAACTACTGGCAACGTTGTTTGCCATCGGCTTAGGTATACCTGGCGGCCTGATTGGCCCGGTTATTGGTTTGGGAGTTATTATGGGCACCTTAATGTCATTTTTCGCCCACCTTGTTGCCCCCGGCACCGACGTTGCTGGCACCTATGGTGTATTAGGCATGGCCGGATTACTTGCCGCGACTCTGCATGCACCACTGGCGTCGCTGACAGCGGTGATGGAGCTCACTTCCAGTCCGCAAATTATTGTGCCAGCGATGTTAGTGATTGTGACCGCTTACGTCACCGCCTTACAAGTGTTTGGCAACCGCTCTATTTTCCTACAGCAACTCGACTTTCAGGGGCTGACCTACCAAGTATCTCCAGCCACGGAGGCACTGCAAAAAGTCGGCATCATGGCAGAGATGAATGAAGACTTTAAGCTGCTATACGCCGAGGACAAAGAGCAAATCAAAGAGTCTTTGGATAATCTCGACGGACAAACGCCGCTGATTGTTTATGATGAAGAAAATGGCTATCGACTCGCGGAATATGATCTTAATTTAATGTCTGAGGAAAATATCAATATCCGCTACGTTACGCTCGAAGGGGTGAGCTCACAGGCCACCCTATCGGATGCCTTCGATGTGCTCAAAGACAAGCGCAGCGGCGCCGTATATGTGTATGATATGCACGATCACAAAGAAATTTTGGGAATTATGCGCTGGGATCAAATCCGCCACATTCTCACTATTCGTAATGCCTTACTCTAACTGGGAAGTACAATGTCACTGATTTTGGTATATAAAGCTCTACACCTATTTTTCATGGTTGCCTGGTTCGCTGGTATTTTTTATTTACCACGTTTGTTTGTTTATCACGCGCTCAACGAAGAGAAGTCATGCAACTCTATGCTAAAAGTTATGGAGCGCCGGTTACTCCTGTTCGTTACCCCGTTTGCGATTTTAACTGCGGTGTTTGGAGTACTGATGATCGTCGAGTATGGCCGCGAGTGGTTTCGCGCTAGCATGTGGCTGCACTACAAACTCACTTTAGTGCTTATTTTGTACGCCTATCATGGCTACTGCTTTAAGCTCTTAAGTGATTTTAAACACGATAGAAACACCCGTAGTGACCGGTTCTATCGTATTTTCAATGAACTCCCTGTGTTAGTACTGCTGGCAATCATCTTTTTGGCAGTATTAAAGCCGGCACTCTAAAAATTAGAAAAAATCTGCTATAGTGCGCCTCCAAACGCGGTGGCGTACTTACGGCTTACACTCGACGGCGGTGTTAGGCCCAACGTACCCTCATACTGTCTCACTTTAATGTTTGGGAAGACCTCCATGCTACGCTTCTTAGGTGAAAACATTCTGTCTGTAAATCAACTTGATAGAGAAAGTATCGAGCATATATTTGCAGTGGCTAAACGGATGGAACCTTATGCCAAAAAACAAAAACGCACAAAAGTACTCGAAGGAGCGATTCTTGCGAATCTATTTTTTGAGCCTAGCACCCGTACACGGGTCAGCTTTGGCACTGCCTTTAACTTACTAGGTGGGTTAGTGCGCGAGACAACAGGCATGCAAAGCTCCGCGTTGGCTAAAGGGGAGTCCCTGTACGATACCGCACGCGTCATTTCTGCTTATGCCGATGCTGTCGCCATGCGCCACCCCGATGCCGGCTCCGTGGCCGAGTTTGCCACAGGTTGTAGTGTCCCTGTCCTTAATGGCGGTGATGGCCCCAACGAGCATCCCACTCAAGCGCTACTCGACTTGTTAACCATCGACCGCGAGTTAAACCGCTTTGGCCAAAAAATTGATGGCATGCATATCGCTCTGGTCGGCGACCTAAAATATGGCCGTACCGTGCATTCGTTATCCAAGTTGCTCTGTCATTATAAAAACGTGCGCTTTACCATGGTTGCCCCGGATGGCTTGCAAATGCCACAAACCATTCTAGACAGCGTCAGCGATGCCGGCCACCGCATTGTCCTTGCCGATAAAATGGAAGGTAATCTGGCCGCTGATATCGTCTACCAAACTCGCATTCAAGAAGAGCGCTTTCCAAGCCAAGAAGAAGCCAATAAATACCGTGGTGGTTTTCGTATTTCCCAATCTATCTACAACGCCCATTGCAAGCCCAGTTCAGTGCTGATGCACCCGCTGCCCCGAGATAGTCGCAGCGATGCCAATGAATTAGATAATGATTTAAATGCCAATGATAATTTAGCAATTTTCCGCCAAGTTCAAAATGGTGTGTTAATTCGTATGGCGTTATTTGCATTAACCCTTGGGGTCGAGAACCAAGTAGAAAAGTATGAAACCACAGTACCGTGGTTCAGCCGTAAACGTGAAGACTAAAACCGACGTGTATGCATATCGCTAAGGGGCCCTGCCCCGTCTGGATACGCAGTTAAACTTACACAGGCTCAGATTCGTAAACATGCCAAGTGAGCTGCTACACACTTAAAAGGTCAACTGACCCGAATTTATAGGAAGCATTATGAGCAAAAGCCAAGACTTATATTCCCGCGCCCAAGCCTCTATTCCCGGTGGCGTTAACTCTCCCGTACGTGCTTTCAATGGTGTAGGTGGTACGCCATTGTTTATCACTCATGCCGAAGGTGCATACACCTATGATGCCGATGGCAAAAAATACATCGATTATGTGGGCTCTTGGGGACCAATGATTTTAGGCCACAACCACCCTGAAATTAAACAAGCAGTACATCAAGCGGTAGAGCGCGGCTTGAGCTATGGCGCACCTACCGAAGCCGAAATTGATATGGCTGAGAAGGTAAAAGAATTAGTGCCTTCCATTGATTCGGTGCGCATGGTTAACTCTGGTACAGAAGCCACCATGAGCGCGATTCGTTTGGCGCGTGGTTACACCGGTCGCGATAAAATTCTAAAGTTTGAAGGCTGCTATCACGGCCACGCTGACTCTTTGCTGGTTAAAGCAGGCTCTGGGGCATTAACTATGGGTGTGCCAAACTCGCCAGGGATCCCAGAAGATTTTGCCAAACACACCCTTACTGTGTCGTTCAATAACCTTGACGAAGTGAAGGCTATTTTTGCCGAGTACCCACAAGACATCGCCTGTATTATTATCGAGCCGGTGGCTGGCAATATGAATTGCATTCCACCGCAACCAGGCTTTCTAGAAGGCCTGCGTGAAATTTGCGATGAACACGGCAGTGTCCTGATCTTCGATGAAGTGATGACCGGATTTCGCGTTGCACTAGGCGGTGCTCAAGCTTATTACAACATTACCCCTGACCTGACCTGTTTAGGTAAAGTGATCGGCGGCGGCATGCCGGTAGGCGCTTTTGGCGGTAAACAAGCAATCATGGACTATATCGCGCCAGTTGGGCCTGTTTATCAAGCCGGTACTCTCTCCGGGAACCCCATCGCTATGGCAGCTGGCTTAAAAGCCTTGCAGCTGCTCAGCGAGCCAGGTTTACATGAGCAGCTGGAAGCGAAGAGTAAGGCGCTGTGTAGCGGTTTCCAAGCCGCCGCTGACAAAGCAGGGATCGCCCTAACAACTAACTATGCAGGCGGTATGTTTGGCTTTTTCTTTACCGACGCCGAGCAAGTAAGCAGCTACCAGCAAGCTACCGAATGTGACCTTGAGCGTTTTAAGCGCTTTTTCCACCTAATGCTAGAAGAAGGGGTGTACCTCGCTCCGTCAGCGTTTGAGGCTGGGTTTGTATGCGCCGCTCATGGCGATGAGCAAATAGAAGCAACCATTGCCGCCGCTGAGCGTGCATTTGCAAAGCTATAAGGCGGTGAAGCCATAAACCCATGGCTCATTAGCTAACAAAAAGCCGCCCTTGAGGCGGCTTTTTAATGCATATCTATTAACTGCCGTTACTGGCGACACGGAGGGCGTGGATTAAACTCGCGCTCGCGCACCGGGAGCTGGATAACCTTGCCACAACCAGGAGGCGCTTGCTCACCGGTGGCCTCGTTAACGAAAGCCCAACGAATACCTTCAGGGCGAGTATCGGCGATAGATTGAGGGTTGAGCTGACGCAGATAACGAATATAGAGTTCCAATGCCCCCACCGAACCGGTTAATCCGGTACTTTGGTTGTCATCTCGGCCCACCCAAGCCACAGTGACGGTACTTTGGTCAAACCCAGCGTACCAGCTATCACGTAAGTTGTTACTGGTGCCTGTTTTGCCAGCCAATTGAATCGTTGGGAAGTGTTTATTTAAACGCTTACCCGTGCCATCTTTAGTCACCCGTTTCATACCATATTTGGTCATGTACATCGCATCTTTAGCAAAACGTTGCTGCGGGGAAAACTGATGGCGATACAGCACCCGGCCACTGTTATCAGTCAATGCCGAAATACTACTTAGCTGGCCATAAGCGCCATCATTCGCCAATGTGGTGTACATTTGCGCCACTTCAAAGCTCGACAGCTCCAATGCCCCCAACAGCAGCGATGGATATTGATTGATACGCGAGTGCACACCCAACCCCTGTAAAGTATTGGCAACCTTGTCGACGCCCACGTCTAACCCCAAATTGACCGCTGGAATATTAATACTTTGGCTAAAGGCACGGTATAAAGGCAACATCCCTCGGTGTTGATGATCGAAGTTGTCAGGTTGCCACACCTCACCCTGCTCGTCAGTCACTTCCAGCGGTCTGTCATCCAACAAGGTCCCTAAGTTATATTGTGGTAACTGCAAGGCTGTTAAATACACCGCAGGCTTCACCAAAGAGCCGATATTCCGCTTGGTATCCAGTACCCGGTTAAAACCCGAATAACGGACATCGCGTCCAGCGACTAGAGCAGAGACGCCCCCTACTTCACGATTAACTGACAGCATCGCCGCTTCCAGCTGCTCTGTTTTCGGGCGCCGTTCTAAATAGGGGAGCGACTTTTCAATTGACGCTTCCATCGCTTCTTGCTTTTGTAAATCAAGGTAGGTAAATACCCGCACTCCAGCATCCAATGTGGCTTTATTGGGAAGTAGCTCTTTGAGCTCGCGATTAACCAGTTCTAAATAGCCTGGGTAGGTTTTATTGATATCACGACGCATCGCCACGATATCCAGAGGCCGTTTTAGGGCCCGACGATATTCGTTGGTTGTTAGCAAACCATTTTCGGCCATTAACCGCAGCACTAGGTCGCGTCGTTCCATAGCGCGCTCTTCATAACGTCGCGGGTTATAGTACGACGGCCCCTTCACTAAGGCGACCAGTAGCGCAATTTGGTCAAACTCCAACTCATCAACGGGCTTGGAAAAGTAAAACTCCGATGCCAGCCCCATACCATGCACGCCTTTAGTGTATGACTGACCTAGGTAAACCTCATTAAGGTAGGCCTCGAGTATGGCATCTTTGGAATAGCGATAATCCAAGATCAGCGCGATTAACGCCTCGTTGATCTTGCGGACTAAAGTGCGCTCTCGCGATAAGTAAAAGTTCTTCGCAAGCTGCTGTGTTAACGTACTGCCGCCTTGTACCGTGCGCCCAGCTCGAATATTGGCATACAAAGCGCGCATAATTGACCAAAGCGAGACGCCGTGATGCTGATAAAAGTCCTGATCCTCCACCACCAGCAAGGTCTCTTTTAATAATGGAGGGAACTTATCTAGGGGCAAAAATTCTCGGTCTTGGGTTTTATCATTGCCGATACGGGCAATTTGCACCGGCTCCAGTCGCGCACGCTCTAAGCGCTGGCCTATATTGTTTTGTACGCTGGCTAAGCGGTCACCTTTGAAACGCAGCTCAATAATATGTGCTTGCTCTGCGCCATCGGCAAACTCAAAAGCACGACGATAAATGCGTAGCCGAGTTCGACTTTGCTCATATTGCCCAGTATGAGCAAGCTTAGTCACTTGCGTGTAGTTTAGGCGTTGCAGCTCCCACTCTACTTCCTCAAGAGATAGGTATTGCCCAGGATAAAAGTTCATTGCCCGGGCATATACCTGCGCAGGTAACTGCCACTTATTGCCCTCAAACTGCCTGGTTACTTTGGCATCGAGATAAATCATATACAAAGCCACACTAATGAATGTGACTAAAGCCAGCTTCCAGGCAATGGAAAATAACCGCTTCATAACCCGCTTAAAGGTTGATGATGGCTGCTTAGAGGCTACTTTTTTGGAATTGGACTTCTTTTTGCTGGGAGATTTTTTCGACGCCATGTATGTGCAAATGCTAGCTAGGGTGAAATTGTTGAGAAGCTTAGCATACTCGTGATTGAAATTAACCGCCCACGAGCATGCCAAGCAGGGTGCGAGTGAACTCTAGCGTGGTAAAACTTAACTGTGACTGACTTATGCAGCAGCAAATAAGCATAAAAAACGCCAGCACTGGGGCTAGCGTTCTATGAGGACGGGTGAGCTTAACTGGAACGTACAGACACAAACTCCGGATAAGCATCAATACCGCAATCGTGCTGGTCCATACCGTTGAGCTCTTCTTCCTCGCCGACACGAATGCCGATGGTTTTCTTCAAAATAGCCCAAACAATAAATGACGCTACGAACATGAAGCCAAAGATACACAATAAACCAATTAACTGCGTGGCATAGCTAGCGTCAGCGTTCGACAAGGGCACTAACATTAAGCCAATAGCACCGCACACCCCATGCACTGAGATAGCACCCACCGGGTCATCAATACGCGCCTTATCCAAAGCGACAATGCTAAAGACAACGGCAATGCCCCCTATCGCGCCAAGCAAAATAGCCAGCAAGGGTGAGGGGGACGCCGGCTCGGCGGTGATCACCACCAGCCCAGCAAGAGCACCATTTAATACCATCGTTAAATCGGCTTTACCCCAATAAGTTTTACACACAAGTAAGGAAGCCACGGCACCGGCTGCTGCGGCAGCATTGGTGTTGAGCATGATTTTACCCACTGCGGTGGCATTCTCAGCATCGCTAATAAATAACTGGGAGCCGCCATTGAAACCAAACCAGCCCATCCACAAAATAAAGGTACCCAGTGTTGCCAGTGGCAAGTTAGAACCTGGAATGGGGTAAATTTCACCGTTTTTACCGTATTTACCTCGGCGCGCACCGAGCAGTAACACACCGGCCAACGCTGCTGATGCACCCGCGCCATGCACAATGCCTGAGCCGGCAAAATCAATAAAGCCCATTTCCGATAAAAAGCCTCCACCCCATGTCCAGTAGCCTTCAAGTGGGTATAGCACCCCAGTGAGAGCAACACAGAAGATTAAGAACGCCCACAGCTTCATACGCTCTGCGACAGCGCCAGAGACAATCGACATGGCGGTGGCAACAAAGACAACTTGGAAGAAAAAGTCAGACTCTAGCGCATGATCGGCATCACTGGCTTGGGTGCCTATCAAGGCTCCAAAGCTAGGTATAAAGCCGCCCTCAGCGTTATCCACGTACATGATGTTATACCCAATCAGCAAGTACATGGTGCAAGCGATAGCATACAAAGCGATGTTTTTCGTTAAAATCTCGGTGGTGTTTTTAGAGCGCACGAGCCCTGCTTCGAGCATAGCAAAGCCTGCTGCCATCCACATCACCAGCACCCCAGAGATTAAAAAGTAAAAGGTATTGAGTGAAAACTGTAATTCTACAACCGTATTTTCCATGATGGCTCCCCTTAAATCGCTTCTTCGTCGAGCTCACCCGTACGGATGCGCACAATTTGGTCAAGGTCATAAACGAAAATCTTACCGTCGCCAATTTTGCCAGTGGAGGCCACCTGGGTAATGAGTTCAACCACTCTGTCGACGTTGTCGCTTAAGGTTGCGATTTCGATTTTAATTTTGGGAATAAAGTCCACCTGGTATTCGGCGCCGCGATAGAGTTCGGTGTGTCCGCGTTGCCGGCCAAAGCCTTTAACATCAACCACAGTCATCCCCTCTATACCCAGCTCCGCCAAGGCTTCGCGTACTTCATCAAGTTTGAATGGCTTGATGATGGCGCTGATCATTTTCATACGGCCCCCTTAGGCAATATTCATTATTATTGTCTAAGGACCAATCCAACCTTTATGCCAGTTTAAATTCCCTTTATTTAACAGCGCATTAACTTATCTAGGCATAAAAAAACGCACCATTGTGGTGCGTTTATCAGTCGCTCTGACCAAAGTTGTGCGTTAACTCATCACAGCGATGATGTTATTCACACACCAGCTGACATTTACCTTGCGCCTTAGCGCGATAAAGGGCTTTATCAGCAGCACTTAAGCAGGCATCAAAGTCATGATGATTCATCGCTGCTAAGCCAATACTGACACTCAGTGTATGCGTGCTATCAGCCAGTTCAATTGGCTCATCGCGCAGCGAATCGTTTACATTTTCCAGCTGCTGCTGCAATTGTGCACTGTCGTGACAATGTGCCAACACGGCGAACTCTTCGCCACCAAACCGCGCAACAATGTGCTCATCAAGGTGCTGCTGTAGTCGCTGGGCAAGCTGTCGAAGCGCGCTGTCTCCGGCTTGGTGACCATACTGGTCGTTGATCTGTTTGAAGTTATCGGCGTCGATAAGCGCCACCGTGACAGCGTGTTTATCCTTTGCAAATAAGCGCCGACCATGCTCTTGTAAATAGCGACGATTAAACATACCGGTGAGGTAATCACGCTCTGCCGTGGCTTTAATTTGTTCGATTAAATGCAGCTGCTCTACCGTTTGCAGCACGCGACAATGAAACTCTTCATTCATAAACGGCTTGGTCAAAAAGTCATTGGCGCCGTATTTGATAAACTTCGCCGATAAACCATTGTTGCCCGCTCCGGAAATACCAATAATGGCCAAATCATCACGGCCTCGGTGGTTACGCACCGCTCGTACTAATTCGAAGCCGTCCATTTTCGGCATAGCATAGTCACATAGCAGCAGCTTGATACTGGTGTCTTCACGCAATATAGCCAACGCTTGTTCACCGTCTTCAGCCTCTATAACATGATAAAGCTGACGCTGTAGTAACTGCTTAAGTACTTGTCGGCTTAATTGCGAATCATCAGCCACCAGTACGGGTAGACCTTTATTACGCAGTAGCTGCGTTAATAGACGGACGGCATAAAGGTAGGAGTCACGGTTATCTTTAATAACATAATCAACCACGCCGAGTTCCAGCATCTGTTGGCGCTGAGACTCGTCCATACTCGAGGTTAAAATGACTGAAGCGACATTATGTTCAATCGTAAGGCGAGCAGCATCGCCGCTGGCACAGTCTGGCAAGGTCATGTCAACCAATGCCAAATCATATGTGTGCTGCTCAAGCAGCTCTTGAGCTTGCTCATAATTCCAAGCAAAATCAACGTGCTTAATAAATTCACGGGCAAATTTTTGCGTTAGCAAATGGCGCAATACTTGCTGTACAACTTTACTATCTTCAACAATCAATACTCGGGCCATCGCCAACTCCAAGGTGAATATCTTTCATTAAGCGGACCAAATTTAACCACACTTTGGCATTAAAGGACATCTTTGACTTTATAAACTTGTGTCGCTAGGGTGAGTTCCACCAATAGATGACCTTCATTGTTATTATGTCTACTATCATGCTATCCGGCGCTACCGGGTTACTCGGTCGTGCGCTTTATCAGCGCCTTGCGCCACATCACCAAGTGATTGGGTTAGGTTTTTCCCGAGCTCAGCCACCCCTTGTTAAAGTCGACCTGACCGATACCGAGGCATTGTCCGCGCTTTTTTCAAAGCATCGCCCCGAGGTGTTTATTCATGCAGCCGCAGAGCGCAACCCAGACCAATTTGATACCGACCCACAACGCAGCATACAACTGAACTGTGATGTTACCGAACGTATCGCCCAGTTATGCACCGAGTACCAATGCCGACTCATCTTTATTAGTACTGATTACGTATTTGATGGCCAGCACCCGCCCTATGAAGAAGGCGCTGCCGTCAACCCACTGAACCTCTATGGTGAATCCAAAGCGCGCAGTGAAACACTATTACAAGCAAACTACCCCGATGCAGCCATCGTTCGTATCCCGGTACTTTACGGTGAAGTTTCTCACTTAAAAGAATCAGCTGTGACCACCATTGCGGCACAACTAAAAGCCGGACAACGGCAGTTTGACGATGAGGCGCAGCGCTTGCCAACAGATGTTAACGATATTGCCGATGTGCTCAGTAATGCGCTGCATATGATGAACAACGACCTAAGCGGTATATTCCATATCAGTGCCAGCGAAAAGCTCACTAAACTGGCAATGGCCCAAGCCATGGCACCACTATTACATATTGACCCTAATAGCCTCAGTGCTGCCAGTGTGGATAGCAGCGCAGCACCACGGCCCAAGGATTGTCAATTGCGAGATACTCGACTGGCGCCGATGGGACTGACCATTGATAGTGATTTTAGTGCCCGTATTGCCACAGTGATTGCTCCCCACTTGTCGCATTAACTTGTACTTGTCACTTTGAACTCCTTTAATGGAGAAAACTACAGGAACTAAGGGTGAATCATGTTCGCAACACAATTAAAGGCGTTGAGCCTAACTCTTGCAGTGGCACTGTCGCCACTGGCTGTTGCCGAGGTCGATCAGCACGACGCCTCACAGCACAGCCGCCAAATTGATATCGATAGTAAAGTTATTACCGAGCACAAAGCGCGCATCAATGGCGATCGCTTATCGTACACCGCCGAGACGGGCACGCAGCCGGTGTGGGACGACCAAGGCCATGCTGTGGCCACACTGCACTATACCTACTATAAGCGTGATGGTGTTGATGATGACACCCAGCGCCCGCTGCTTATTTCATTCAATGGTGGACCTGGCTCGGCGTCGGTGTGGATGCACCTAGCTTACACCGGCCCCAAGGTATTAAAGATTGATGACGAGGGTTACCCAGTTCAACCCTACGGTGTTAAAGAAAACCCCTACTCGGTGCTAGATGTAGCGGATATTGTCTATGTAAACCCAGTTAACACCGGGTACTCTCGCGTATTGCCGGACGCTAATGGCAAAATGCCTAGCCGCGACAAGCAAAAGGATATGTTCTTTGGCGTTAACGCCGATATTCAATACTTAGCTGAGTGGCTCAATACCTTTGTACATCGTCATAATCGCTGGCGCTCGCCCAAATTCCTAATTGGTGAAAGCTATGGCACCACCCGAGTGTCAGGTTTGGCGTTAGAGTTACAAAACAGCCAATGGATGTACCTCAACGGTGTGGTGCTGGTATCACCTACGGAGATCGGTATCAAACGCGAAGGCCCCGTGGAAGCCGCTAACCGTCTGCCCTACTTCGCTGCCACAGCGTGGTATCATAAGGCGCTAGATGAGCAGTACCAAAACATGGACCTCGAGCCGTTTTTAAGCGAAGTAGAAACCTTCACTGTCAATGAGCTGATCCCTGCGCTGGCCAAAGGTGGCTTTATCTCTGACGATGAAAAACGTCGCATCGTTACACAAATGGCCCGCTATGCAGGCGTCTCTGAAACCTATATTGAGCGCAACAACCTCGATGTGCCCACCATGTCTTTTTGGAAAGAGCTATTACGTGAGCGCGGGCAAACAGTGGGACGTTTGGACTCTCGTTATTTAGGTATTGATAAGCGTGATACTGGCGAGCGTCCAGATTACTGGGCGGAACTGACTTCTTGGTTGCACTCGTTCACACCGGCTATCAACTACTACCTTAGTGAAGAGCTAAATTACAAAACCGATGTGAAATACAACATGTTTGGCTCGGTGCATCCTTGGGACCGTAGCAATAACAACACTGGTGAAAACCTACGCTTGGCGATGGCACAAAACCCCTACCTCAATGTGCTAATCCAATCAGGCTACTACGATGGTGCGACCAACTATTTTGATGCCAAGTACACAATGTGGCAGCTAGACCCAAGCGGTAAAATGAAAGAACGCTTGAGTTTTAAAGGCTACCGCAGTGGTCATATGATGTATTTACGTCGAGCTGATTTAGAAAGCTCAAACAACGATTTGCGCGAGTTCATTTTGAACGCTCTGCCAGAACAAGGAGCAGCGGCTAAATACTAAGCCGGATACTCACTGTATCTATTAAAGCCCACCCAATGGTGGGCTTTTTCTTTTTAAAAAAAAGGATTTATACTCACAACTACACAATCGTTGTAGCTGTATCAGCACAGCAGGATATCTATGAGTGAACAATATAGGTTAGTATTCGCCAGCCTCGATGAGGGTCTTGAGCAAAGCGAAGTCGCACATGCGTTGCAGCAGAAACTCAAACTGTCACCCAAGCAGGCGCAAGCGTTTTTTACTGGGCGGAGTATCTTCGCTCCCAGTGACAAAACCAAAGCGTTAAAACAAGCTAAGGTGTTAGCTTCGCTGGGCATTCGTACACGATTGCAAAGCATGCAAAGTACAGCCAATGAGACCGGGAACACGGCATCGGCCGCTGCTAGAGACGAGCAAATTTTGGCGGCGCTTGATTATATTACCAGTAGCCTTATTCGCCTTGAGGAACGTCTTGATGATATGGATAACCGCCTCAATGATCAGCTACAGCAAGACTCTAGCAATGAAGTGAATGATGATTTTGCCGTTGATCTCAGCCTCGACGATGAGCTCGAGCTGGCGCCTCAGCCTAGTCGCAAACGTTGGCCTTTGTTGACCTTAATCGCGCTGATTGTGCTTCTGCTTGGTGTACTCGCGTTGGCTTTCATCTACCCCGAATTACTAACTTTTTAAGCTATGAGTGCGAATCAGTTTAATCAGCAACGTATTGACATCCGCAAGAAGATGCGAGAAATGAGAAAAAGCTTATCCACTTCTGAACAAAAAAGTGCCGCCGATGACCTCATCATTAATTTTCTTCAAGTTGCAAAGGTTACTCAAGGGACCCAAGTAGGCGGGTACTTGGCGAACGATGGGGAACCGAGCCTATCTCCCATTTTTGAAGACTTATGGGCTAAAAAAGCAGTACCCAACCTGCCCATCATTCACCCCTTTTCAAAGACTCATTTGCTCTTCCAGAGGTATGAAGAAAATTCACCCATGAGCACAAACCGCTATGGTATCTTGGAACCCAAGTTGAATTGCAGTCATGTGTGTCCGGTTGCGCAGTTAGATTATATTCTCACGCCACTGGTTGCATTTGATAGTCAAGGCAATCGGTTGGGTATGGGTGGCGGATATTATGACCGCACATTAGCACAAGTCCCCGCCGATCGAAGTCAGCGCCCTCTGCTCATAGGCATTGCTCATCAATGCCAAGAAGTGGCGCAACTACCGGTCGCGAGTTGGGATGTGCCACTTGATTATATTGTGACACCGAAGACAATTTATCGCCCCGGTGCACAGTGATACACTAACCGAAACCCTTTGCTATTAACTCTTTAATGAGCACACCATGACTCAAGATGAAATGAAAAAAGCGGCTGCTTGGGCAGCGCTAGACTATGTAAAAAGCGACACGATTGTTGGTGTTGGCACCGGTTCTACTGTGAATCACTTTATTGATGCACTGGCGTCGATAAAAGACACGATTCGTGGCGCCGTTTCCAGCTCTGAAGCCTCAACACAACGGTTAAAAGCGTTAGGAATAGAGGTATTTGAGCTCAATGATGTCAGTAGCCTCGATATTTATGTTGATGGCGCCGATGAGATCAACGCCAACAATGAAATGATCAAAGGCGGCGGTGCGGCATTGACTCGTGAGAAGATTGTCGCGGCAGTGGCCAAGCGCTTTGTGTGTATCGTTGATGAGAGCAAAATCGTCGATACCTTAGGTGAGTTCCCACTGCCAGTGGAAGTGATCCCGATGGCGCGCAGCTATGTCGCCCGTGAAATTGTTAAACTGGGGGGCGACCCAGTTTATCGCCAAGGTGTCACCACCGATAACGGCAATGTCATTTTGGACGTGCATAATTTACATATTGTTGATGCCAAGTCGCTTGAGCAGACATTAAACCAAGTCGTCGGTGTTGTAACCAACGGCCTATTTGCCCATCGTGGTGCCGATGCTGTTGTCGTTGGTACTGCGCAGGGGCCTACTACACGTTAGAGGAATGAGGAACATGAGTAAGGTATCGTTAGCAAAAGACAAAATTAAAATTCTCTTGCTAGAGGGCGTACACCAAAGTGCGGTGGAAACGCTAAAACGCAACGGTTACAGCAATATCGATTACGTTAAAACCTCGCTACCTGAAAGTGAACTTATAGAGCGCATTAGCGACGTGCACTTCGTTGGCTTGCGCTCACGTACACAACTCACAGAACAGGTCTTAGATGCGGCGCAAAAGCTGGTCGCTGTCGGCTGCTTCTGTATTGGTACTAACCAAGTTGACCTCGACGCCGCGAAGCGCCGGGGGATTGCGGTCTTCAACGCACCATTTTCCAATACTCGCTCGGTCGCCGAATTGGTGCTGGGTGAGATTTTATTGTTACTGCGCGGTATTCCTAAACGCAATGCGATGGCCCACCGAGGCCAGTGGCTGAAATCAGCAGAAGGCTCTTTTGAGGCTCGAGGCAAAACATTGGGTATCATAGGCTATGGCCACATCGGTACTCAGTTGGGCATTATGGCTGAGAACATTGGCATGCAAGTGCGTTATTACGATATCGAAGATAAGTTATCCTTAGGTAATGCCCAGCAAGTAGAAAACCTCACAAAACTACTGCAGCAATCGGATGTAGTCAGTTTACACGTGCCGGAAACCGCGCAAACAAAGAACCTCATCGGCACCGCTGAGTTGGCGGTCATGAAAAAAGGCAGCATCTTGATTAACGCCTCACGCGGCACCGTTGTCGATATTGACGCCCTTGCCGAAGCACTCGAAGAGCGCAGCTTATCCGGCGCGGCCATCGATGTGTTCCCTGTTGAACCGAAATCAAACGATGAAGAGTTTGTCTCGCCACTGCGCCAATTCGACAACGTTATTTTAACCCCCCATGTTGGCGGCTCCACGCAAGAGGCGCAAGAAAGTATTGGTGTGGAAGTGGCCGGTAAGCTCGCTAAATACTCGGACAACGGCTCAACAATGACAGCCGTCAATTTCCCTGAAGTAGCCCTGCCAGAACTGGCTAATCGCAGTCGCCTGTTACACATTCACCAAAACCGCCCGGGTGTACTGACACAAATTAACCAAGCGTTTGCACAGCATGGTATTAATATTGCCGCGCAGTACCTGCAAACCGATGACAACATAGGTTATGTCGTTATTGATGTGGATAGCGACCACTCTGAAGTGGCATTGAAAGAGCTCAGCGCTGTGGACGGCACTATACGTGCGCGAATTTTGCACTAAGTGATTTCTATAGGTAGACTAAAAAGCACAGCTTCGGCTGTGCTTTTTTGATCAACAATAACCAATAGGGATCACCTTATGGACTCTAACAATAATAACAAAGACAAAGCGAAAGAACGTCGCGGCCATATCACCCTCATTGCCTTTTTAGTGGCCGTAGGTATTTTTGCCTTGGGCATTAAAGTAGGCGAGCTTCTAGCGTAATACCCAGACTCTCGCCAATCTAAGCGGCTGTTGGTTTAGGTATCAAAGTCGCTACTGGCATGGCGCTCTTTGAGTTGCTCGCTCGGCTCACCCCATACGCGATTAACTCGTTGGCCCCGCTTTACTGCAGGCCGAGCGTCAATTTTCTTTGCCCACGCCAACACATGCTTATACTCGTGTACACTGAGAAACTCAGCGGCATCGTATAACCGCCCTAACACCAAGGCCCCATACCAAGGCCAAATAGCGATATCGGCAATAGAGTATTGCTCACCGGCCATATACTCGTTTTGCGCCAAGTGCTTATCTAACACATCCAACTGGCGCTTAGTTTCCATGGTAAAGCGATTGATGGGATATTCCATCGGCTCTGGCGCATAAGCATAAAAGTGACCAAAACCGCCACCTAGATACGGCGCGCTGCCCATCTGCCAAAATAACCAATTCATACACTGCGCCTTTGCATAAGGCTCTGAAGGGATAAGCGTGGCAAATTTCTGTGCTAAATAAAGCAGTATTGCTCCCGATTCAAAAACCGGTGTGGCGGGGGTGCTGGAGGTGTCTAATAACGCCGGGATTTTTGAGTTCGGGTTAATGGCAACAAAGTCAGAACCAAACTGGTCGCCTTCGCTAATGTCGATTAAAAAAGCATCGTATTCGGCGTCTTTAATTCCCTGCTCTAGCAACTCTTCGAACATAATCGTGGCCTTTTGACCATTAGGAGTGGCCATAGAGTACAGCTGAAAGGGATGCTGTCCGCTTGGCAGATGCTGCTCGAACGTGGCTCCTGCTGTGGGTTTATTTAGGCTTGCCCATTTGCCGCCGCTTTCGCTATCGAACTGCCAAACTTTTGGTGGAGTGTAGGTCGATTTACTCATTGTCGCTCCTGATGATGTAAAAACGTTTTGAGTATAGACCTGAGGGTGGATAATATAATTACAAGAGCAAAAAAGGCACCTTCAGGTGCCTTTTTGAATTTTACCGCCCACATCCGTGCGCGCTATGGGTGATCATTATTTGCCTACAGCATGCAAGCTAAAGTAGTTAGCCAACTCTTCCGGCTTACCCATTAGTGTCATCATTTGCTGATTAATTTCTGCCACCGAGGTATTCTCGGGAACCTGCATAGAGACTTCAAACTGCTCCGTGCCCTCGATAAAATTCAGTGCCGCTTCTCGCAATACCACCGGCGCCGGTGACATGCTCAATTGTTGCTGGGCATTTTGTTGGAATTGCTCATAGGTCATGCCTTGCTCGCCAACTAGGCGCTCAAGAAGCGCCTTGAGCTTACCGTTGTTGGCTAATTTAAAGCTCACTTTCTTTGGCACCAACTCGGTCACAGCACTCATAATCTGGCTTTGAAGCGCCAGCTGTTGCTGTAAGTTCCCCTGCTCTTGTTGCGATTGTTGTTGCATCTCATTAAATTGCTGCGACACTGCCATTAACGCCTGTGAATTGGTCATGGCAAAGCTAAACTCAACATCGGCTAATTTACCTGCATTGAGCTTGGTAAAAATATCCGCATCACCACTTTTTTCATCATAAGTGAACTCACTCAAGACATTGAGATTCTCGCCTTTAAGCTCATCCATGCCTTGCACTGCGGCACCTGAGAAAGTTAAGTCTTTGATTTCGACACGAGAGTATTCAGAAATCTTATTCGGCTCATAGCCGGTCATTTCAACACGCTCAATCTGAGCAATTTGCTCGCCGAGGTGGTCATTGACAGAAATATCGGCCAACGCCAACGCATTGTCCAATACATTGGCAGAAATCTCGTCGTAGCGAATATCAAGGCCTGTTTGCGTTTGAATTTGCATTAGCTGCTGATCAATGCCCTTGCGCGCTTCTTTCGACACATAATAATTGGCATAGCTGTATCCGCCAATGGCGATGGCACCCACGGCACCGACAATGAGTAGTTTTTTCATGTTGACTTCCTTGGGAGTGTCCAGCTCCCTCCTAGTTTGGACTTTACTTTAAAATAACGCATCGAGTGCATCGCTTAAGCTTGCGACTGCTGTGACTTCCATGCCCTCGATTGCCTCTTTCGGTTTATTGTCAATGGGTACAATAGCACGTTTAAAGCCATGTTTCGCGGCTTCACGCAGTCGTTCTTGACCACTGGGCACTGGACGAATCTCCCCGCCCAGGCCAACTTCACCAAAGACCACGAGCTCACGGGCCAAGCTATAGTTTTTAAAGCTGGACACCAAAGCCACAATCAAAGCCAAATCAGCACTGGTTTCCGTGACCTTGACACCACCGACGACGTTAACAAACACATCCTGATCGGCCACTTGTAAACCGCCATGGCGGTGTAGCACCGCCAATAACATCGCGAGGCGATTTTGTTCCAAACCCACCGTGACGCGACGAGGGTTTGCAAGCTGCGAGTAATCGACTAGCGCCTGCACTTCCACCAGCAGCGGTCTGGTACCTTCCCACACCACCATCACTAACGAGCCCGGTGTTTGCTCTTGTGAGCGGTTCAAGAAAATAGCCGAGGGGTTTTTCACCTCACGCAAGCCTTGCCCAGTCATGGCGAACACCCCAAGCTCGTTTACTGCGCCAAAGCGGTTTTTGTGACCACGCAAAGTGCGAAAACGGCTATCACTGCTGCCTTCAAGTAAAATAGAACAATCAATGCAGTGTTCTAATACCTTAGGGCCGGCTAAGGAGCCGTCTTTGGTCACATGGCCCACCATGATCATGGCTATTTGATTTTGTTTAGCAAAACGGGTGAGGTACGCCGCACTTTCTCTCACCTGGGAAACGCTACCCGGTGCCGATTGCACATCGGCCATATGCATGACTTGAATGGAATCAATGACCATGATCCCGGGCTTCTCTCTTAGCGCCAGCTGGCAAATGGTTTCGACATTGGTTTCGGCTAAGGTTTGCAGCTTATTGGTGGGCAACCCCAAACGCTTTGCCCGCATAGCCACTTGCTGCAGAGACTCTTCCCCGGTGACATACAGGGTTTTCATATTTTCTGCGAGGCCACACATGGTTTGCAGCAAAATAGTACTTTTACCGGCTCCAGGCTCGCCACCGATAAGAATGGCACTCCCCGGCACCACACCGCCCCCTAACACGCGGTCAAACTCAGCAAACCCGGTAGAGAAGCGCGGCAGGCTTTCAAGGTTAACCTCATCCAGGGTTTGAATTTTGGCCTCAACCATGCCGGCATAGCCGCTCGCAGCACTATTGCGTGGCGCCGATTTAACCGAGGGCACACGAAATTCGGTTACTGTGTTCCATGCTTTGCACTCGCTACATTGACCTTGCCAACGCGCAAACTCAGCACCACACTCATTACATACAAAAGCTGTTTTCTTTTTTACCATATTACGGGCATAATTTTTGCTGGATAAATCGTTTAAATAACGAATAAACAATAATTTGACACCCAGTATAACGGTTTTTGCCGACTGGGTAATGGTTTAATGCATGGCTGAAGACACCCTTTTAAAACACCAACCCTTAGTTGACGAACTCAAGCAAAGCCTCGGGCAGGCGAGCTTTAGCCGCGATTTTGCCGCTAAAACGGCACAGCTACCTAAGGGCGATCAATTTATTATAAAGATGGAGTTTAATCGTCTTCGTCAGCCGTGCAGTCGCACCATTGATTTACGCGGCACGGCTTCCGGTGAAGTGCAAAGCTACTCATACAAGGGTCAGCAGCACTTTATGGATGCTCAAGCCATCGCAACCTTTGAAAAAGGCGTCGCTCGCTTCGGCGACTACACCATGGCTGTTTATGAAATGGTGATGGAAGAGGTGAACAATCAGCGCCAATTGCGCCAAGGTGCAACACCACAGCCGGAAAATACTGAAAAAAGTGCCCGTGTCATCCACTTTGCCTCGTATGATTTTCGTCAGCAAGAGCGCATGAATTACACCATCAAAGTCAGTGTTATGGTGAATGACAAAACCATTGAAGGTAAAAGCAGCGATATTTCTTTGGGGGGATGTAAGCTCAAACTGCCTAGTCATGCGATGCTTGAGCGCGGGCAAAAAGTGCAGGTCCGCTTTACCGGTCTAGAAGAAGATTTCGAACTGGGCCTCAAAAACGGCTTAGAATATGAAATTGTGGGTATAGACCCTGCGAGCACCATCGACTTTTATTACGCCCGCATGAAGCGCACTGGTAGCGAGACAACTCCTGGGTTCGATGAGTTTCTGGCGCGCTTTATTAATGGTAATAAACGCCGCTACAAGGTCAATCTTGATAACACCCTCGATGCAGTTTTAACCAAAGGTTATGAGCAATATTACTTACCACGGGTCAGTTCACTGTTCAGCTTCATTTGCGTAAACGATAAAAAGTTCACCCCTAAACTGCTGCTTACCACCGAGAATAATGCCTACATTCACTATTATTTCAGTGATGAAGAGCGCCGCTCAGTGCTGCCAAGTATTCTAAATACGCAGCGCATAAGCAGCATTTTGGCACGCAAGGGACAAGTCAAATCAACCCTACTTTACAGCTTTAGTCACACTCAAAATGGCAAGGTCTTCTTTTACAGCGCCACCGATATCGAACTGGCCACCTACCCTAAGTTACGTTCGTTATTTTTTTCCTATGCCAGTAGGAAGCCGTCTTGGCGAGTATTTAAGTTGCAATTGGTTCCCGTGCAAAGCGAAGACTCCCATATTCCACTCTCGCTCCCCGACAGTGCCGGCGAAGCCATCGCTAAACTTAATAAGCCTCCGAGCGCTCGCGTGCAAAGCTATTTAAAGGGTCTTAAGTATCTGTGTACCTTATCGGAGGTGAGCTCTGCTAATTTAACCGCACACAAGCGCCGCTACCGCCTCGATAAAAGCTTAGTCAACCAGCTCAAAGTATTTGGTCATCGTAAAATGGCAGAGCCAGAGCTTGAAGTCGTTGCCTTGGAGTATGCTAACTTACGGGCTCACAAACGGTATCTGTACCAAACAGAAGTGACCGTTGAAAGTGGTTTGGCAGCGCCGATGTCGGCACAATCTCGTGACTTCAGTGTACTAGGAATGCAAATAGAGCTGAGCCAGCCAGCGCCTGAAACCAAAAAAGGCGATGTTATTTATCTGCGCTTACCGCAACTACAAGAAATAACGAAAAAATTTGAGCTTACTCAGCTGCCTTACGAGGTGATGGCTGTCAGTAAGACCGGCACTATCTTAAACTTAAAAGCCTACCAAAAAAGTAAGCAACCCCATGTTGGCGTACAGTTTTTCTCACAATTAGTCGAGAACAACAAAGACAAGCTACAAGTGTGTGAGGAAGAGCCGAAAGTGCCGGGGCTATCCAAAGCCTTGCGTAATATCGTGGTCAAGAATCTAGCGCAAACACCGCTGTATATTACCAAAGAAGAAGCACACCTTGAGCTAGGTGCAATAGGTGAAGGACGTTATCAAAGCGCGATTCACCATATTTGGCGTCAGTTTGGTGAGTTCTCTACGCAAATAAACTTAAAACCCTTACTGAGTATCAAAGAGTTCCAACAGCTCAGTGATACCCTACGCGATGGAAACCGCCAAGATAAGCCCAAAACTTTCGACTTGTTTATTCGCTTAAACCTTAAAAAAGACGACCTCAGTAGCGCAGTCACCAGCCGCTGTATTAGCACCGAAGAAGACTACAGCTCACTGCTGCCCTTTGTGAACAAGGCGCTGAAATCGGGCTTGTTGTTTGCGTTTCGCCTGCATTTATCGAAAACTGGCCGCCCAGACACGAAATACCTAATCAGCGAGCTGAAGTACATCAGTCACTATGCACTGCACAAAGCCAAGGAGTTAGAGCAAGCGCTATGGCGTGTAGAGGGCGTGATTGATGCCCTCGCTATTGATGAGTTAGTGCCAAAGCTCTGTGATATAGAGGTTCAGGATTACCAAAAAATGCTTGAACGCCGCAACCTGTGGCTACAGCGTTTAGGTTAGTTGAACTCGGGAATACTGAGTAGATACAGTATCTGCGCCAAACTGCCAGCATTGATGGCGGTGGGAGCTTGTGCCACCACTTTAGGCTTACCGTGGACAGCAACACCTAGCCCAGCGGCGTGCATCATAAGCAGATCATTGGCACCATCACCGATGGCCACCGTTTGCTCTGCGCCCACGCCCAACTCATCGCGGTAAGCTAATAAAAAGCGTGCTTTTTCTTGCGCATCAACAATATCCCCATTGACCACTCCGGTTAGCGCTTTACCATCGTCTGCTAATTGATTGGCATGAATACGGTCTAGTTTGAGCTGTTTTTGTACTTGCTCAGCAAATGGAATAAATCCTCCCGAGGCGATGGCCAAATGCCAATTATGGCGCTTTAACGTTGCGCACAGGTGGTCGACCCCTGGCATCAAGGGAAGCTGCTCTTTGAGCTCTGCAAGCAAAGACAATTCAACGCCTTTTAGTTTAGCGACGCGCTGACGCAGACTGTCACTAAATTCTAACTGCCCACCCATCGCTTGTGCGGTGACCGCAGCGACCTCGTCGTACACCCCTGCCAAACGCGCAATTTCATCAATACATTCGATGGTGATCGCCGTCGAGTCCATATCCATAACCAATAAGCCAGGTGTATGTAAACGTGGCGGGTTGCTCAGCAGTGCGCATTGCACTGCGTTTTCAGCTGCATATTGCTTGAGCTGAGAGTTAAGCTCAGCCCGGGGATTAGCAATCGCGAACACGAACCCTGGAGGTAAATCGTCATCGGCGTGATACCGCACCACCGCCTGTACCTGACATTGCCAGTCAAGCAGCTGCTGTGCCAGTTGAGCAACGTGCATGCCCAGTTGAAAACCAAACACACTGACATAAGCCAGTGGCTGTTCGCTCTGCTGACTTGCCACTAAAGGCGAATCGTCAAAAGAATACCAAGTATTTAAACTTAGGGTTTGCTGTAAAGACAAATCGTCTTGCTGTGCTAAAGTAGACAAGAGCATGCTTTGGTGCGACATTAAAACTCCAAAAAGGTGAACACGTTAGCTGATGACAACGGATGCTTAATTTAATCACCCTTAGCGATGAAAGTCAGTAAGTACACCCATGATATGAAAAATAAACAAGTGAAAAACCCGGTTCGAACATCGCAGTGGCAACGGCTACTGCGCTTGGTGTTTGCCGCTTTTTGCTTTGTATTACTGACTTGGATGGCCTTTAATACCAGCTTTCAAGGCCACCAAATGCTCTACCAGCAAAGCTATCAATATGCCAAAAGCCTCACCGAACAGTTAGCCTTGACCGCAGCGGAGCCTTTGGAGCAAAGCAATAAGCCACGCTTGGGACACTTGGCCAATCAATTGAGTACAGACTCGAGTATTCAAAGTGCAGCCATTTATGATGCTCACGGCACTGCGATGGCGCTCAGTGAGGCGTTTAGCCCCTATCAACGTGAGTTTGGAGTCACGCAAGCAACCCCGGGGGTGAGTAAATTGAGTCAGCCTATTGTCATCCCCATCACCTCATTGCAAAGCAATAAACCCATCGGTTTTGCTCGCGTTAATTACCTGCCTCAAGTCGCCATTGATGACAGTCACCGATATTTTCATGAGGTCGGTCGCCAAGTGCTTCTTATGCTATTGATCACCTGCGTGTTCACTTGGCAGCTTGGACGAGGATTAAAACGTTGGCAGTTAAAGCGTTACTTTCGTAAAAAAGCTAAGCAGTTAAAATAGAGCTGCTCACTTAAGGCGCTGAGGTCTTGGCATTGCAATAGCCGTGCTAGGGCTATAAACACTTGAGGAATACGCTCTGGCGTATTGATTTGCCCTTGGTATCCGCAAAGCGGCATACTCGGTGCATCACTTTCCAATAGCAGATGCTCTATTGCGACACTACGCAGTGCTTGCTGGGTCTTGACCGATCGATCGTAGGTAATGGTTCCGCCCACACCCAATTTAAAGCCTAACTTGATATAGTATTTAGCCACTTGTTCGGATCCAGAAAACGCATGGATCACGCCGCCATAACGCGGCTGACAACGCTTAAAGCTCGCAGCGATTAAGTCATGGCTCTGACGGTGATGAACAATGAGTGGCAACGCCAGTTCATTCGCTAAGGCAATCTGCGCTTCGAAGAGCGCCACTTGCTTGTCCATTTCTCCAATACTGCGATCAAGGCCGCACTCTCCGATGGCGCACCAACGGTGCTTATGCGCTGTTGCCAGTTCGCCTAGGCCGACGATATGTTCACTCGCGTGTTGCGATAAAAAGTAGGGATGTAAACCAGCACCGATATGAGTAGGCCCATGGTGCTGGCTGAAGTCGAGCAACTGCTGGGATTGCGCCAAGCTAATGCCAGGCACAATAAACTGCTCCACGCCCAATGCTTGGGCATTCGCTATTATCGCCTCTCGCTGGCCATTGAACTCGCTAAAATCGAGGTGGCAATGAGAATCGATAAAACGCATTTAAGGGTTTAGGCGCTCGACACGCCAGCTCCCATCTTGCTGACGACGATACATAAAGCGATCATGAAGACGATGCGCTCCTCCTTGCCAAAACTCGACCTTAGTCGGCTCGACACAGTATCCTCCCCAAAAATCAGGCAGCGGGATTTCACCTTTCGCAAACTTACTTTTCATTTGTGCAAACTTTTCCATAAGCGCCTGACGTGATGACACCGGCCGACTTTGGCTAGAAGCCCATGCCGCCAACTGGCTTTCTTTTGGCCGCGATAAGAAATATTTTGCCACTCGCGATGTCGGCAACGGTTTGGCCTCGCCGTAAACAATGACTTGACGCTCAAACATGTGCCACGGGAAGTGCAGACTAATTTTGTTATTCTGGGCAAGTTCCTGCGCTTTGCGTGAGCCGGTATTAGTGAAGAACGCAAACCCTTGCTCATCGACATGCTTAAGCAACACAATACGCTGCGAAGGCTGACCCTGCTCGTCAACGGTAGCCACAACCATAGCCGTCGGATCGGGGATTTGCGCATCAATAGCTTGTTGTAACCACTTTTCAAACTGTGCTACTGGCGTCGCATCGAGCATGGTTTCATCTAACCCACCTTGCAAATACTCACGACGAATATCTTCCAATTTCATATTCATTCCTTCTCACTAAGCGCCAAGAATACCCTACAATCAACCGAGCTATGTCGCCTTGCCCAGTCACTCAGCTTGTCCCGAAGTAAAGCCTATTGGGGGATGTGTGTAATCGACCTCCCCAACAGCCTACTTTGGAAAAAGCGCGCGGTTCGGTCGATAAGAGGGCAAAGTACCAGCAAACGTTGAGCTGATTACATTTGCTCCATCACCTCAATGCCGAGTAGGTCTAACCCTTTGTGCAAGGTTTTTGCTACCAATGAACACAGCACCAAGCGGCTATTTTTATCTGCGTCGCTGACGCCCTCTTTAAGTACCGGACACGCTTCGTAGAAGCTCATATACAAGCTCGCCAGCTCATACAAGTACCCACATAGTACGTGTGGTGTGGCATCGCTGATCATTTGGTCCAATACTTCTTCAAATTGCATCAGCTTGATAGCCAGCGCTTTTTCCTGCGGCGCAGCAATCACAACCGGTGCTTGATGAGTGCTGCTATCAATGCCGGCTTTACGGAAAATACTTTTCACTCGGGTATAGGCATATTGCAGATAAGGCGCCGTGGCTCCCTCAAAGCTCAACATGGTATCCCAGTTAAAGATGTAGTCACTGGTACGGTTTTTCGATAGGTCGGCGTATTTTACCGCGCCAATTCCCACTTTTCGGGCAATTTCTTCTTGCTCTTGCGCACTGTGGGGAGAGTCGCTATCGGCTAGCTTTGCTTTGGCACGAGTCACCGCTTCATCGAGTAAATCGGCAAGTTTAACGGTACCGCCAGTACGGGTCTTAAACGGTTTACCGTCCTCGCCCATCATGGTGCCAAAAGGACAGAATTCATAGCTGGTTTGTTCGCGTAAAAAGCCGGCCTTACGTGCTGTCAGCTCAACTTGGCTAAAGTGCAGGCTTTGACGCGCATCAACGAAAATTAGGATACGGTCGGCTTGCAATTCATTAGATCGATAATCACAGGCGGCAAGGTCTGTGGTTGAATATAAAAAGCCACCGCCGGATTTCTGCACGATGAACACCGATGGCTCACCGTCTTTGTTGGCTAATTCATCTAAAAAGACCACTTGCGCCCCCTGGTCTTCCTGCGCCAGTCCTTTTTCTTTAAGCACCTCAATCATGCGCTGCAACTCACTGTTGTAGGCACTTTCCGCTTTAATATCATCGCGAGTCAGGGTGACATTCAGCTTTTTGTATACCTCTTCGGAGTGCTTTACCGAGGTATCAATGAAAAGTTGCCACAGCTTATTACAGTGCGCATCGCCTTGTTGTAGGCGTACAACATACTCGCGCGCCTTATCAGCAAAGCCGGCTTCATCATCGAAACGCTTTTTAGCGTCACGATAGAAAGTCTCTAAATCAGCAAGCGCTACGGACTCTAGGTCAACGCCCTCATTAAGCATGTCTTCCAAATGCGCGATAAGCATACCAAATTGCGTACCCCAATCGCCCATGTGGTTTTGGCGTATTACTTTATCACCACGAAACTCCAAGGCACGTACCACGGCATCACCGATAATGGTGGAACGTAAATGGCCCACGTGCATTTCCTTGGCAAGGTTGGGCGATGAGTAATCCACCACCACTGTATCCGCTTGCGGGTGCTGCGCCACGCCTAGTTTATCGTCTTGGCTTGCAGCTTCGACGCTGGCACCTAAAAATGCCGGTTTGAGGTGAATGTTAATAAAGCCTGGGCCTGCTATTTCGACCTCGGCGGCGATATCGCCCACATCCAGGTTATCGATAATTTTTTGCGCTAGTTCACGCGGATTAGTTTTTAGCTTTTTCGCGGCGCCCATGGCACCGTTAATTTGGTAATCACCAAATTGCGGGCGCGTACTTTGCGTCACCGCTGGATTCGTGCCTTGCTCAAGTCCCGCAGCGATCATCGCAGCGTTGGCTTTTTCAATCAGAATTTGCTTAATGTTCATAGTTGCAGTTACCTTGCAATAAGGGCCAGCGAGGGCTGGCCACGATTAATACAGTTGCTCAGTGGCGCTTTAGTGCTCGCGCGTTTCGCTAAAGGTTACCTCTGGGTAACGCTCCATGGATAAGTTCAAGTTTACGCGACTTGGGGCGATGTATGTCAGGTTATCCCCGCCATCTAGGGCCAGGTTTTGCTCACACTTGCGTTTGAACTCTTCAAATTTCTTCACATCATCACAGCTTACCCAACGCGCCGTATTAACGTTGACACTTTCATAGATGGCATCCACTTTGTATTCGGCTTTTAAGCGTGCAACCACAACATCAAACTGCAGCACCCCAACGGCGCCAACAATTAAGTCGTTATTGGCAAGCGGTCTAAACACCTGCACCGCGCCCTCTTCCGATAGCTGTACTAGGCCCTTAAGCAACTGCTTTTGCTTAAGTGGATCTTTAAGGCGAATACGGCGGAATAATTCCGGTGCAAAGTTAGGAATACCGCTGAACTTAAGCTTTTCTCCGTCGGTGAAAGTATCACCAATTTGAATGGTGCCATGGTTGTGCAAGCCAATAATATCCCCGGCGTAGGCGTGCTCAGCACGCTCGCGGTCACCGGCCATAAAGGTCACCGCATCAGAAATACTGATTTGCTTGCCTATACGCACGTGGTTCATCTTCATGCCTTGGCTGTACTTACCCGAGACAATGCGCATAAAGGCAATACGGTCACGGTGCTTGGGGTCCATGTTGGCCTGAATTTTAAACACAAAGCCTGTGAACTTTTCGTGCTCAGCACCCACTTTGTTGCCATCATCGGTGGCGCGCGGTAAGGGGGCCGGAGCCCACTCGGTCAAGCCATCAAGCATATGATCAACGCCAAAGTTGCCCAACGCAGTACCGAAGTACACAGGGGTTAACTCACCGCTCAAAAATAACTCTAAATCGAATTCGTTGGACGCTCCTTGCACCAGCTCAATTTCTTCGCGCAGTTGTTGCGCCAAGCTCTCACCCACCGCCTCATCTAATTCACTGTTATCCAGCCCTTTGACGATGCGCAATTCTTGAATAGTGTGGCCTTGACCGCTTTGATACAAAATCGTCTCGTCACGATGCAAATGATAAACCCCTTTGAATTCCTTACCACAGCCAATGGGCCAGGTTACGGGGGCACACATCATATTAAGCTCAGTTTCGACCTCGTCCAATAACTCCATTGGATCGCGAATATCACGGTCCAGTTTGTTCATAAAGGTGACGATGGGGGTGTCACGTAAACGGGTGACTTCCATTAACTTACGAGTACGGTCCTCAACACCCTTAGCGGCATCAATCACCATCAAACACGAGTCCACGGCGGTCAAAGTACGGTAGGTATCCTCAGAGAAGTCTTCGTGCCCTGGGGTATCTAGTAGGTTAACTAAACGCTCGTTGTAAGGGAACTGCATTACCGAGGTGGTCACCGAGATGCCACGCTCTTTTTCCATTTCCATCCAGTCTGACTTAGCGTGTTGGTTTGACCCTCGGCCTTTAACTGTGCCCGCTTTCTGAATGGCTTGTCCGAATAATAGAACTTTTTCGGTAATGGTGGTTTTACCCGCATCGGGGTGTGAAATAATCGCAAAAGTACGACGTTTACTAATTTGTTGTGTTAACTCTGACATGCGGTCACTTATGAATAGTCGACCCGGCACTAAACGCGAACCAAGCCGGGAATTAATTTAGAGATTATTACGCGTGATTATACCGACTTTAGCATGCACACAAAAGCGCCTAATACCGACAAAAGTGACTTCTACGCATTGCCATGTGTATTATTGCTAAGCAATTTTGTATAATTTTTCGTTCGTTTGAGTTAGTAAGCTGTTTTTTACGTTGCAAGGAGCCGCACCCATACCATGAAAACCAGTAAGTTAAGTATACGATTACTATGGTATATCACTCCGGTGGTGATTTTGCCCTTGCTGTTTTTAGGTGGCTTTACCTTGACCAACGTAACTTCAAGCTCACAACAGCAAACACAGCTCATTGTAAGCCGCTTTGTCGAGCAGCAGCAAAATAAGGTGTTTCACTCTCTCAATGTCTATCACTCGACCACTGAACTGTTAACAAGCTCACCAGTACTGCAAGACTTTGTGCCGGAAATACATCAAAGCAGCGACCGCTACACCGAACGTTTAGCGGCGCTAATGGATGTGTTTGGCAGCTACACCCAAGCTTACCCAGATATACTCAGTATTAACTTAGTGTCGCCACAGCAAAAAAGTTACGCTTACTTTTCAACGAAATTAGAGTCCGCACCGCAGGTATACCCATTTTTTGAGAAACTTAGCGCCAGTTCCCTGCGCCGACAGCAATTTATGGTGCAAAATGAACGCGGCGAAACCACACTGTACTTCGTGCAAAAGGTATTTACCCCAGATTACCACTTAGAGCGCCCTATTTTATTAGGCTACGTAATCATGCGCGTGCAGCCCACAGTGCTTAATACAGCGATTTTGGAGTCTCCCTACAACAACACCCTCAACTTGATGCTCACTGAGCAAGGGAAAATTCTATTTAGCTCTAACCACGCCCTGCGAGGCCAGAGTATCGCCAGCGAAGAGATGCGTAAAATTAGCCTATGGGCCGATAATGGTCGCCTCAACGAACTCGCCTTACACAGTATTGATCACACACAACGCCTGGTGTATGCGGTGCAAATGGCCGGAGGCCACTATTTCATTACCAGTATTCCGAAAGAATTACTGTACGAGTCTGGCAAAGTCATTAGCTTGATCACCGCCTTAATTGTGATGATCTCTGTTATCACTCTGCCAATTCTCATTTTTATTGTTGTACGTAACTTGCTATTAAACCCTATCGAACAGTTGGGGGCGGCCAGTCACCGCGTTGGTGAGAATGACCTTGCCGTACGCCTACCCGATGATCGCAAGGACGAGGTAGGTCAACTGTTTAGTGATTTCAATCACATGGTTAACAAAATTTACCACACCCAGGGAGAGCTCGAAGAATACAAAAACACCTTGGAACAAAAGGTAGAAGCGCGCACTTTGGAGCTGGAAAAAACCAATAAGGCGTTAGAGCTCGCCATTGAACAAGCCGAGCAAGCCAACCAACTTAAAAGTCGCTTCCTAGCCAATATGAGTCATGAGATCCGCACTCCGCTGACGGCAATTATGGGTTTCACCGAGCAACTGCTTGATAACAACAAGATAAAAGAAGAAAAAGTGCACACCCAGCTCGCTACGGTACTGCGCAATTCACGCCACCTGCTGGAACTGATTAATAACATTCTCGACTTATCGAAAATCGAAGCTGAGAAATTGGATATGAATCATGAACCGGTGTCGCTCTATGAATTACTGCATGATCTTGAGTCCATCGTCGAGCCTCAAGCGCAGCAAAAACAACTGCAATTCGATATCGACTATCACTTCCCGCTGCCCAAATATTTAAGCAGCGATCAAACGCGATTAAAGCAAATCCTTTTAAACATTCTCACTAATGCGGTGAAGTTCACCACCCAAGGTGGCGTGCATATGAGCATTCGCTATCAAAGTGGCATGCTGGAGTTTGTTGTTACCGACACGGGTATTGGTATTTCAGATAAAGAACTGGACCGTATATTTAAGCCCTTTGAACAAGCTGATGCCACCACCACACGACGTTTTGGCGGCAGCGGCCTGGGCCTGTGTATTGCTAAAAACTTGGCGCAGCTACTCGGCGGTGATATTTGGGCACAAAGCCAGCAAGGGGTCGGCAGTCAATTCACTATTCATGTTGCATGCTATCAACAATATACCGAACAGGATTATTACTACGACCACGCACAAATGCAGCCAGTTTACAGCGAACGTCCAGCCCTGAGCGAGCAGCGCTTTGATGGCGATATTCTTGTGGCGGAAGACAATAAAGATAACCAGGCATTAATATCACTGCTACTTGAGCGCTGGGGGATTGAACCTGACTTTGCCAACAACGGCGCAGAGGCGGTGGAAAAGGCCTTGGTCAAAGACTATCAGTTGATTCTTATGGATATGCAAATGCCCGTTATGGGCGGTGAAGAGGCCACCAAAATGCTCCGCCATGCCGCTTATGATGGCCCTATTATCGCCTTAACGGCCAACGTGATGAAACATGATATTGAGCGCTACCTCGGTGCTGGCTGTGATAAGACTTTAGGAAAGCCTATTGATAAACAGGAGCTTGAGCATACGTTAGCCACCTACTTGAGCATTCAACAAGAAGCAGCCTCACAGTGGGACGATATTTTGCAAAGCGAGCGTTTTTTGCAAATTAATGCCAATTATAAGGAAAAGCTGCCTGAGTACCTTGATGAGGTGCTTGGCCACCACCATGACGGGGATTGGGAACAGTTGCAGTCACTGGCTCACAGCATCAAAGGCAGCGCCAGTTGTTTTGGTTTCTTCGCCATTGCCGAAGCAGCGGGCGAGCTCGAGCAGGTCTTACGTCAAGGCCACCATGACAGCAATGACTACAGCGTACTTAAGCTCGAACACGCCATTCGCTATGTGCTTGAGCAAGATGTCGAGCCAAGCTAATCACTGCGCGTGTTTATGCGCGCCAATAATTCCATGAATGGCCGCCATGGCCGGGTCATGAGCATTGAAGTACTGCTTTGATGACAGTGTCACCGGCACATGAGGGGCAATCCAAATACGGTGGTCCTCAGCCTTTGACACATCATCACTTAACCTAACAAGCGAAGGCAATGCGTTGCTAAAAAATAGGCGGTCTGCGCAGCAGCTACAATAGCGACACGTCGTTCTCATCGTGTTCGGTAAGTGTCATTTTTAGTTAATACTATCAAGGTGTTGAGATCGACACCTTATCTAAGTTGTAACAAATTATCTGGTTGCACTAGCTTAAATTAAAAGCAGGTAGCTTAGGATAACAAGAGATATATGCTTGAAGGGGGGCGCTTAAGGCTGCGCCACATCTAGCTCGCGCATCATTAACAGTGCATCTTCGCCGTCTGGGTAATACCCTTTGCGTCGACCATTAATCACAAAGTCACTGCGCTGATAAAGGCCGGTGGCAGCCTCATTACTCGCTCGTACTTCTAAAAAGATGGCCTCGCATTGGCGTGCTGTTGCTTGGTTTATAAGATGGTTCATTAGCGCTTTACTGAGCCCCTGCCCTTGCTTATTTGGGGCAATACAAATGTCCATTAGCGTGCAATCTGGGCCCGCTTGCTCGGCTATATAAAAGCCCACCAGCTCAGAACCATCATAGAGCCCGGCGTTGAAATAACGCCCACCTAGGCACGAACGTATCAGCTTTTCGCTCCACGGGTGGCTGTGACAGGCATTTTCAATAACGCATACCGCCTGGATATGCTCCAACGGCAGCTCACTCACTTGCATGGCTGTACTCGTCAATCACATTCGATAACTGCTGCCACAACGCCTGCTTTTGAGTGACCGCCAGCGTTGCTGCGGGCAAATAAACGCTCAGCCCCTGCACTTGTGGGCTTGGTACATCACTAATATAAACGGCAGCGCCTTGTGGCAAGCAGCGTAAAATATCTTGTGCCACTTTGTTGTTTAGTGGCTCTGCATTGGCCGAACTTACATGTGCAACGGGCGCTGTTGCGTCGCTGCTGCGTAAACGCACAGGTTGGATCGCAAGTATATCGGCAATATCTGGATGCATAGTAATGATTAAGTCGTTTTGGCGAGAGCCAGTGTAGCGCAAAGCTAGAAAAGAAAGAAGTGGCAGGGGCGGAGAGATTCGAACTCCCAACCGTCGGTTTTGGAGACCGCTGTTCTACCAATTGGAACTACGCCCCTGCAATGTCGACGCATTATAATGAGGTTTTTAAAAAGGTAAAGAAAAAATCACGCTTACCCGGTTTAACTGCTTTTAAAATAAACAAACGGCATGCAATTGCTTGCATGCCGCTTTAATATGGTTGTTATTTTGCCGTGAGGCCTAAATAACTATTCCCACTCGATAGTCGCTGGCGGCTTACCTGAGATGTCGTACACCACGCGAGAAATACCGTCGATTTCGTTAATAATACGGTTAGACACCTTACCAAGGAATTCATAGGGTAAGTGTGACCAACGCGCGGTCATAAAGTCGATGGTTTCAACACAACGTAGGCTTACGACCCAGTCATATTTACGCGCATCACCCATCACCCCGACCGAGCGCACTGGCAAGAACACCGTGAAGGCTTGGCTTACTTTGTGATAAAGCTCCGCCTTGTGCAGCTCTTCGATGAAAATAGCATCAGCGCGACGGAGCAAGTCGCAATACTCTTTCTTAATTTCCCCCAGTACCCGTACACCTAGGCCTGGGCCTGGGAATGGGTGGCGATACAACATGTCATAAGGAAGACCCAGCTCAAGGCCTATCTTGCGTACTTCGTCTTTGAACAATTCACGCAGCGGCTCAACAAGGCCCAGCTTCATGTCTTCTGGCAAACCACCAACATTGTGGTGTGACTTGATGACATGGGCTTTACCGGTCGCCGAGGCGGCTGACTCAATTACATCTGGGTAGATAGTTCCTTGCGCCAACCACTGCGCATTCACGCGTTTGCCCGCTTCTTCATTGAATACATCAACAAAGGTGTAGCCAATGGCTTTACGTTTAGCTTCTGGCTCATCAATCCCTTCTAAGGCTTTCAAAAAGCGCTCTTCGGCATCTATTTTGATGATATTGAGGCCAAAGTGGTCGCCGAACATATCCATCACCTGCTCGCCTTCGTTCAAGCGTAACAGGCCGTTGTCAACAAACACACAAGTTAGTTTATCGCCAATGGCTTTATGAATAAGCATGGCCACGACAGACGAGTCTACCCCACCGGATAGGCCTAAGATCACTTCTTCGTCACCGACTTTTTCACGAATACGCTCAACGGCATCTTCGATGATTTGCGCGGGTGTCCAAAGCTTTTCACAGCCACAAATATCAACGACGAAACGCTCTAACAGACGCAGACCTTGAAGTGTATGAGTCACTTCTGGGTGGAACTGCACGCCATAAAAACGTTTTTCTTCCCATGACATCGCTGCATGGGGGCACGTGTCTGTTCTCGCTGTGGTAGCAAACTGAGGGGGAATGTCTTCTACTTTATCGCCGTGGCTCATCCATACATCAAGCAGACCGTTACCGTTGTCGCCAAGGTGATCTTCAATGGCTTCAAACAAGGCACAGTTACCGACTTTTTCCACTTGCGCATAGCCAAACTCTTTCTTGTCAGAGCCGTGAACTTTACCGCCAAGCTGCGCCGCCATGGTTTGCATGCCATAACACACACCCAGTACCGGAACACCCGCTTCAAATACGTAGTCAGGCGCACGCGGGCTGTCCTCTTCGACTGTAGATTCAGGGCCACCAGATAAAATGATGCCTTGCGGGTTAAATTCACGAATTTGCTCTTCCGTTACATCCCACGCCCATAATTCACAGTAAACGCCTATTTCACGCACGCGGCGGGCGATCAGCTGGGTGTACTGCGAACCAAAGTCGAGGATCAATATACGGGAATCATGGATGTCTTTGCTCATTGCTGTCTCATCTAAATTAAATGATGGCGGACCCAGTGCAACCAGGCCCTTTACGCTAACCGAAATTAAGCAGGGCTAGCAGTTGCTAGCCCTGAGTGCACCGTTTTCGCGCCTAGCCTAGGCGGTAGTTGGGCGCTTCTTTAGTAATTTGCACATCGTGTACGTGCGACTCGCCCATACCGGCCGAGGTAACGCGTACAAACTGTGGCTTAGTGTTCATCTCTTCAATGGAGGCCGAGCCAGTTAGGCCCATGGAGCTGCGCAGACCACCCATTTGTTGGTGGATAATATTGCCAATCGGGCCTTTGTAAGCCACGCGGCCTTCGATGCCTTCTGGTACCAATTTCTCGGCTTCTTTCGAAGTTTGGAAATAGCGATCTGACGACCCTTCTTTTTGGTCCATCGCACCTAATGAGCCCATGCCACGGTAAGATTTATAGTAGCGTCCTTGATACAGCTCAACCTCGCCTGGCGACTCTTCAGTACCGGCAAGCATTGACCCCACCATGACGCACGATGCACCGGCAACCAGCGCTTTAGCAATATCGCCTGAGAAGCGAATCCCCCCATCGGCAATAACAGGAATATCACGTCCTTTAAGGCCCTCAACAGCATCTGAAATAGCAGTAATTTGGGGTACGCCACAACCAGTCACGATACGCGTAGTACAGATAGAGCCTGGGCCGATGCCCACTTTCACGGCATCCACGCCAGCATCAGCAAGGGCAATAGCGCCTTCAGCTGTCGCTACGTTACCAGCAACGATTTGTAAATCTGGGTAAGCTGCACGCGTTTCTTTGACGCGGTCAATAACCCCTTGCGAGTGGCCATGTGAGGTATCGATGAGTAGCACATCAACACCGGCTTCAACCAGTGCAGCGATGCGCTCGTCAGTACCAGCACCCACACCCACCGCAGCACCGACGCGTAAGCGACCTTGCTCGTCTTTACAGGCGTTTGGTTTGTCCATGGCTTTTTGGTAATCCTTCACTGTGATCATGCCTTTCAGTTTAAAAGCGTCATCAACAACTAGGATTTTCTCAATACGGTGCTCATGCATCAGCCCGAGGATCTGGTCACGATCAGCATTTTCGCTTACCGTAACAAGGTCTTCTTTTTTGGTCATCACGCTAGAAACTGGCTTGCTCAGCTGAGTTTCAAAACGCATATCACGGCTGGTAACAATACCCTGAAGGTTATTGTCTTTGTCGGTCACCGGGAAACCAGAGAAGCCTTTCTCAATCGCCAGTGCTTGTGCATCAGCGATAGTCAGGTCCGCTGGTACGGTCACAGGTTGCGACACAACCCCTGCCTCGTACGTTTTTACTTTACGTACATTGGCCGCCTGTTCGGCGATGGTCATGTTTTTGTGAATAAAGCCCAGTCCACCTTCTTGCGCTAGAGCAATGGCTAAACGCGCTTCAGTCACTGTATCCATAGATGCAGAAACAAGCGGGAGGTTCAGCTTAATGCCGCGAGTAAGGCGAGTGGTAAGGTCCGCTGTGTGCGGTAGAACAGTAGAATGACCAGGTACTAAAAGTACGTCGTCAAAGGTAAGAGCTTCTTTAGCGATCCTAAGCATTGGCAACTTCTCACGAATTGGTGATTGGATGGAGTTGCGGCGGCATTTTATCAGCGATAATAGGGCGAGTAAATAAAATTCGCCGTTTATTTATGATAAAGTGGCGACAACTTTTTCGCTCTCTTGGGTCGTTCTATGTATTCACAACCCCACGCTAATACGCCAGCTGCCGTATACACCGTATCGCGCCTAAACCGCGAAATCCGAACCGTGTTAGAACGTGGCTTTGCCAGTATAGTACTCAATGGTGAAATTTCTAACTTTGTTGCCCCCGCTTCTGGACATTGGTACTTCTCCTTAAAAGACGATAAATCCCAAGTACGCGCAGCGATGTGGCGCGGCAACAACCGCTATGCACAAATTCGCCCAAAGAACGGCGACCAGGTGCAAGTACATGCACGAGTCTCATTGTATGAACCGCGCGGTGACTACCAAGTCATCGTCGAGCGCATGGAAGCCGCTGGCGAGGGGCTGCTTAAACAACAGTTCGAAGCCTTAAAAATACGTTTGGCTAGTGAAGGACTCTTTAACTCTAGTTACAAAAAGCCGTTGCCTAGCAGCATCAATAAAGTAGGTGTTGTCACGTCCAGCACTGGGGCCGCTATAAAGGATATTTTAACCGTATTAAAGCGCCGTGCACCGCAGCTTGAAGTGGTTATTTACCCTTGCCAAGTGCAAGGTGATAGTGCCCATCAAGGGATCATCGATAAAATTGCTCTAGCCAATGCCCGCAAAGAGGTTGATGTATTAATTGTCGGGCGCGGTGGCGGCAGCTTAGAAGACTTGTGGTGCTTTAATCACGAGCAATTGGCTCGCGCTATTTTTGCCAGTGAATTACCTGTGATCAGTGCCGTGGGTCATGAAATAGATACCACTATCAGCGACTTTGTTGCTGATATACGTGCGGCGACCCCCTCGGCGGCGGCCGAGTTAGTGAGCCCCGATAGCGAACAAATTAAGCAGTTTTTAGCGCATAAAAAGCAGCAGCTACACAGCGCATGGCGACACCGCTTAGCGTCCTATCAACAGCAATTGCAGCAGCTACAAAGCCGTTTATCACACCAGCATCCAGCTAATCAGTTGATGCAACAGCAGCAGCGTTTAGATGAGTTGCAAATGCGTCTACACCGCGCCATGGAGCAGCGTTTTAACCACCAGCAACAGCACCTTGGCGAGCTTAGTATGCGTTTGCAACGCGCCAACCCAGCACAACGGGTAGCCAGCGCCAAATATCAATTGCAGCAACTGTCGAGCCGTCTCGTGGCAAGCCAAAAAGAACAACTCTATCGCGCCCAAAGCGAACTGAGCCACCTCGCTACTCGCCTTGATAGCATCAGCCCTTTGGCCGTACTTGGGCGCGGCTACAGCATTACGCGCGCCGACTCGGGAATTATTAAGTCAGTACAGCAAGTACAACCGGGCCAAACACTGCATACGCGCGTGGCCGATGGTGAGGTTACGACGACGGTGGTAGGCGTTCAACCCAAAGATTAAGACCCGCTTCGGAGCTGCGCGAATTGGTGCGGTGAAACTGCTGCCACCACGGCTGTTCCATTAGAGTATTTTGAATATTGTGCCAATCGTCACGCGGGTCGAGTTCAACGTCTTCTTGGGCTGAAAACTGCAGGCGACACACCGTTTGCTTACATTGGGCGGTATCGAGTTTAATCTTGTACGCCAACCCTTGGCTGTAAACAAAGTCACTCACTTTGGTCTCAACTTCATAGGCCCAAGCTTCGTCTCGCTCTTGATTGGTAAATCGCTCTTTAAGTTCGGCCTCCATGTCACTGGGTGCATCCAGAATATGCTTGTAGGTAGCAATGGTTTGCTTAGCGGCCGCCAATTCGCGGCGTAAAGTATCAATGTCGCTGGCACTGTTAGCGGCCCCCTGGGGTTGTTCGGGGGCGACCTCTAGCGTATCGGTAGCGGGTGGTAGCTGCTGTTTTTTTAATGCTGTTTTAGGTGATTCAGGCAGCGCCGCGAGCTGAGGGGGATGAGTTACAAGTTGAGCATCCCTTGATGGTGCGGGCTGCGTTGCTGGCACGGGTGATGACTCGAAGAACACCATATAACCACCCCCGAAGCCCAACGCGAATGCCCCCAGTGCAGTTATAACAAGTTGTTTATTCATCCCTTTTCACTCTAGTGCCACTACAACATGGCACTAGTATGCGATTGATTCTCTTGTTCGTCATCTAAAAAGTTTTGATTCATGCTTTCCGCTGGACAAGGACAGTCCGGTTTGCCCACCAATTTAGCGGGAACGCCAACGGCGGTCATATGCGGCGGCACTGAGCTCAATACTACCGAGCCGGCACCAATACGCGCACCCTCACCCACTTCAATATTGCCCAGAACTTTCGCCCCGGCGCCAATCAGCACCCCGGCACGAATTTTAGGGTGGCGATCGCCAGACTCGTTACCTGTACCGCCTAAAGTGACCGACTGCAAAATAGATACATTGTCTTCAATCACCGCTGTCTCACCAATAACAATACCTGTCGCATGGTCAAACATGATGCCGTGACCAACACGGCACGCGGGATGAATGTCAACACCAAACACCTCTGAGCAGCGGCTTTGTATAAAACGAGCCAGCTCGATGCGCCCTTGACGCCACAAGCAATGAGCCAACCTGTGCGCTTGAATGGCGTGAAAGCCTTTAAGGTTTAAGATCACCGTTAAATAAGTATCCACCGCCGGGTCACGATCGCGAACGGCTTTAATATCGTTTGCTACATGAGTAAGCATGGTATCGCAGTCCACAAACGCTTGGTCAAATAGCTCGCGAATGGTAAACGCTGACACCACCGCATCGGCGAGTTTGTTGGCCACGATAAAGCTTAGCGCCGAGCCAAGGCACTCATGATTAAGCACGCACGAGTATACGTGCGAGGCCAATAACGGCTCTTTAGTTACAACTTGATTTGCTTCTTCTCTGAGCTGCTGCCAGATTTCATGACGCATGGGCATATCCACCAACTTACGAACAACGGACTTGTAATAGACTAAGTGTAACGGATCTGCCCACTATCACGCCATCCCGGGGGCAATTTAGGGTCGTTATCAGATATAACTAAAACAACTAAGGAAAGAACTGTTGTCGTTAATGCAAAAATAAAGCTAGGCTAAGGTCATAGCCGCATTGGAGAAGAATATGCCCCAAGCAATTGATAAAAAGAACTTTAATAGCTTTAAAGCGTTTTACCCTTATTACTTACAAGAGCACGAAAACCCTGTGTGCCGACGTTTACATTTTATCGGCAGTTTAGTGGTGCTGGCGATATTAGGCTTTGCTGTGTTCAGCGGCAGCTACATTTGGTTGTGGGCGATGCCTGTGGCCGGTTACGGCTTTGCATGGGTGGGTCATTTCTTTTTCGAGAAAAATCGCCCTGCTACCTTTCGCCATCCTGTTTACAGCTTGATTGGCGACTGGGTCATGTTTAAAGGTATGCTCATTGGCAAAGTGCCTTGGTAGCCCCAAGCTTTGCCACTGAGAGCTCTAATAGGACGCTACACCCCCACACCAAGGGTTTTTAACAACGCCAACACACTTTTAGCATTATCTGCTAATGCCAACTGCTTATCATGCTCTGAAGTCGCCTGATGCACAGCCGCAATCATCTCGTGCAGCTCTTTTAGTTCATCATCACTAAAGGCACTACGAAGTTGTGGCTTCGACATGGGTAAGGAATTGCTTAAATCAGCAGCAATCTGGGTGATATCGTCGGCGAACTCGCCTCTTAAATCGTTTAGGCTCATTATTCTATCCTGTTATTAAAGGCCTGCGCTTTGTAATGATTTATCAATAAAGGTGCTAATTGTTGGCGGGATCGGCAGTAAATCACCCACCTCCTTTATGGCGCTTTGCTGCAAACTCAATACCGAATTAGCGCTAATAAGTAACTCGGTGATGCTTTCATTCGCTTCAAGGGTTGCTTGCACATTGCCATGAATAGTGCGACGCATCCTATCGGCTTCATCGTGAATGCTGCCTCGCACTTGCGTGCGGATAAGGGCCGCCAAACCAGCCACATCTTCAAGTTGCTGTGAGTTGAGATTATCATTATCAGCCAGCTGTCGTTTGCCACGATAACTTTGCTCCGCTTTGGTATATACCTTATGCCAACGCTCATCAAGCATCGCATAAGCAGAGTGCTCCCACGCATCCACCATGGCCAAACCATTATCCCCAATCGCGGCGATGCCTTTCGAGACTTGCTGATTTGCGGTAATCGCCTGTTGTGGAACGCTAGTACAGCCACCGAGAATGACCGTCGCCAATACCACCGCGCTAAACACCCGAGTCATTGTTATTGCTTCCTTTTTTATTATTTGTCCCGCTAATAGAGTAACTTAGTTCGGATGAATTGCCACCTTTAATCACCCTATTTGAGTTAAGTGTCCCACTGTGTAGCAGTGCTTATTGCGGCGCTGAGGATATGTTTTTTCATAGCCTGTGCTGAATTAACTACCGCACAAAGCCCTTTATTTAGGGCGAACCACCAATTGGGAAGGTAGACGCATTGGTCAGGTTTTAATACCCATCTTAAAAGGAGAGTTACGAGAGAGGAAGTGCGCTAGATTTATACCGGAGTTATCAACGTAATTTTCAAATTTCAGGCATAAAAAAACCCTAGCCAATCGGCTAGGGTTATCAAAAGTGGTACCAGTGGGCGGACTTGAACCGCCACGCCCGAAGGCAACGGATTTTGAATCCGTCATGTCTACCAATTCCATCACACTGGCATCTTTTTTCTTTGACCTTCTCAACGAGAAGATAAAGAAAAACCACTTCAGAGCAAAGGCTTTGTTTATCTGCCTTCATCTCTATGCCGTGCATTATACAAAGAATGAAAAGCGCGGCAAGCGTTTTATGTTATTAATGTGTCAACTGCTGAATAAACAACCAAGCATGAGCATGGATGTCTAACAATATCAGCACTTAGGCATAAAGCGCTTAATAATTGCCTGCATATCAATATTTTCATTGAGTGTGCCATATTGATGGTGGCTGTGTGGCGCTAAACGCGAGCGCACAAAGGCATCGGCAATTAAAGGGTCGCCGTAAATAAGCAAGGTTGCGCCCTGCCAAAGCAGGGCTAAGCTTTCCATGATTTGCCGCGCATGTATTTCAATCGCCGCTTTATCACCAAGCTGGGCCTGTAACTGTTCTAACCGTTCATCGAACTGCGCATACTGGCCCTTTGCCTGCTCTAATTCCCGCAGTAAGGCCTTTAGCGTATCCGGCTCTTTATTCAGCACCCGCAATAAGTCTAAACACTGCACATTGCCCGAGCCCTCCCAAATGGCGTTCACCGGGGCCTCTTTATACAATCGGCTGAGCACATTGTCGTTTACATACCCCACCCCACCGACACACTCCATGGCCTCATAGGTATGTTGTACGGCGCGTTTACAAATCCAATACTTGCCGATTGCGGTGGCGCTGCGTACTAACGCTCGATGGTGGTGATCATCTTGGTTGTCTAATGCATTAGCGATACGCATAGAGATAGCCAAAGCAGCCTCGGCCTCAATGGCTAAATCGGCTAATACGTTGCGCATAAGCGGTTGCTGGTGCAAACCTTTGCCAAAGGCTTGGCGTTCATGGGTATGCCAAATCGCTTCTTTCGCTGCTTGCGCCATCAGTGCCGAAGAGCCCAGCATGCAGTCGTAGCGCGTTAAAGCCACCATTTGAATGATGGTGGCGATGCCGCGCCCTGGCTCACCCAATAACCACCCATGGGCGCCGCGAAATTCCACCTCGGAGCTGGCGTTAGATTGATTCCCTAATTTATTTTTAAGGCGCTGGATATGCATTGGGTTCTTGCTGCCATCCTCGCGCCAACGGGGAACTAAAAAGCATGAAAGCTGTTGCTCTACCTGGGCTAACACCAAAAAGCCATCGCACATCGGCGCCGAGCAAAACCACTTATGACCCACTATTTCATACAATTGCCCCGGCCCGCTCGCAGCTACTGGGGCGGCGTAGGTGGTATTTGCTCGCACATCACTGCCACCTTGTTTTTCGGTCATTGCCATCCCTATGGTCACGCCTTGCTTTTCATACCAAGGCTTATTGCTTTCATCATAGTGACGAGACAGAATCTTGGGCAGCCACCGATCGGCCACCTCTTTTTGTACCGCGATTGCCGGAACGCTGGCGAAAGTCATGGTTAACGGGCAGCCCGAGCCTGGGTCGGCGTGGCTGTGTAAAAAAGCCAGTGCCCCGCGCACCACATGCGCCCCGCTTTTGCTTTCCAACCAAGGTAGCGCACAGTGACCACTTTGCACTGCATGGCGCATCAGTTGATGATAAGCGGGGTGATAATCGACTTGATCAATGCGCTCACCAAAACGGCTATGACTAACAAATTCGGGAAGGTGCTTATTAGCAAGGAAGCCGGCCTCTAATAGTGACCCACCTATGCCTTCACCAAAGTTGCAAAGCATGGGCGCGCCCCAACTGCCACCGAACCGCGTTAACCAGTATTGCAGCACCTCATCGGCGCTAAAGGCATTGTAATTCGCTAATGGTTTGGGTTGATTAAATACCGAGTGTGTATCTGCTAGGCTGTTGTTATTCATTTATTTTTCTCACAGTGCGGCAGTGGAGTTATGTCACTGACTATAGCAGGTCTGACCACCTTGTCGAGCGAGCACGAAGAGCGTCGCCTTTGTGCAGGGGGTTTGCTACACTGTCGCCGATTTTATCGCTTAGGAAATGTTGTCATGTCTGCTGATTATGCACGCACTGGGTTTGCCCGACGTATCGCCTCATTAATTTATGATGGCCTTGTGGTTATCGCATTTGCCATGCTGACCACGGTGGTGTACTTGCTTGTTGTACAAGGCGCTATCTCGCTAGGTTGGTTAAGCTTAGGTGAGGCGGAAGATGTGGCAGCGTTGATTCAACAAAATACCGTTCTCTATGTGCTCCGTGATGTGCTTTTAGTCTTAGTAAGCCTAAGCTTTTTTGGCTACTTCTGGAGTAAGAGTGGGCAAACAATCGGTATGCGTGCATGGCGTATGCAAGTGCGCCGGCTCGATGGCTGCCTTCCAGGCTTTTGGCAAAGCGCATGGCGTAGCCTGTGCGCGTTACTTGGCTTAGGCAATATCCTGGTCTTGGTTGATATAAAAAACAAACGCGCCCTGCAGGACTACTTATCGGGCTGTGAAGTGGTTACCTTAAGCAAAGAAGACAACAAGAAAATTTACCAAGCTCTAGATTGAGCACAGCAAGCGGCGTTTAATTGCGCCGCTTCAGTAGATAGCTTGAGAAGATAATAAACAACATGCTCGGTAGCACCGCCCCCACAAACGCGGGGATCTGATACACCGTCACAATAGGGCCGAAGATACGGTCAGTCAGGTGGAAAGCAATACCTGTGACTACCCCCATCACAATACGTGCGCCCATGGTTACGGTGCGCAGCGGCCCAAAAATAAATGACAGCGCCACAAGCAGCATCACTGCCAAAGACACGGGCTGCATAATCTTGCGCCACAATGCCAACTCGTAAGCGGTGGTGTCTTGGTCGTTGTGCTGCAAATACTGCAAGTAAGACCACAGCCCTTTGAATGACAAGGTTTCGGGCTTCACCGATACCACTCCCAATTTTTCAGCGGTGAGCTGTGAGTCGTAAAATTGTTCTTCGGCGAAGCTTTCTCTAATTTGTGCCGCATCAACATGTAACTCTTTGACTTTACGTAGCATCCAGCCACCTTCGCGATAAAGCGCTCGATCAGCAAAGGTGATCTTTTCCAGCTCTAAGTCTTTGTCAAAGTGATACATACGCACGCCATTGAGTTGCCCTTGTTGATCAACATCCTCAATGTTGACGAAAACATCACCATCTTTGGCCCACACGCCTTGCTTGGCGCTGTATACATCGCCGCCGTATATAGCATGCGAACGCAGTTGTTTGGCGGTTTGCTCGGCCTTGGGTACGCCCCACTCGGCCATGGCCATCATCAATAAGGCTAATACCACCGCCGTTTTCATCACCGAGGCAATGACCTGCAAGCGTGACATACCCGCAGCCTGCATCACGACCAACTCGCTGTTTGAAGCCAAAGCCCCGAGCCCGGTGAGTCCGCCTATCAACGCCGCCATAGGGAAAAAGACCACCACATCGCCAGGCACCGTATACAGGGTATATAACAGCGCATCCATAATGTCGTAGCTGCCACGCCCCACTGATTTAAGCTGCTCAATAAACTTAATGAGGGTACTGATCCCCACCAGAACCAATAGGGCGAACCCCGTGGTTTGCATAATGCTGCGCCCTAAATACCAATCGAGTGTTTTCATACTGCGGCCTCTCGCTTAGTTAGGATGGAGCGCAGCCACACGCCGAGCGGTCGCCCTTTGATAATAAGAAATGCACCAATAAACAGCGCACTGAGATGCACCCACCACAGGCCAATCGAAGGCGGAATTTTGCCATCTTCCAAGGCAAACTTAGCGGCATTCAATAAAATAAAATACCCTAGGTACAGGCTGATCGCCGGCACTAGTTTGGCAAATTTACCTTGGCGCGGGTTCACCACGCTCAAAGGCACTGCGATAAGCGTTAATAGCGGAATAGACAACGGAATGGCTAAGCGCCATTGAAACTGCGAGATAGCTTCATTGCTATCTTGCTCTAACAACTTGGCGGTGGGCACGGCTTCCAGCTTACGACGCTGGTGTTCAATGGCTTGCTCGCGGATCTGCACCTGATAGCTATCAAACTCGGTATGTTGCATGTTCAGTGCGCGGGCCTGAGTTTCGTAGCGCTGCCCCTGACGCAGGATCAACTGTTGTTCGCCGTTATCACGTTCGATCACCTGCCCTTGCTCGGCATACACGACCTGAGACTGTTGCTGGCCTTCACCACGAGGCAACTGCGCCACAAACACCTTATTTAAAACGCGTCCGCCATCATCCATATCATGAATAAAGACCACGGCTTTTTCATTCCCTGTTTCCTGAAAGCGCCCGGCACGCAAGGCAGAAAGGCCGGCATCGGCTTGTGCCCGCTCCTTTAACTGGTATTCCTTTTCACTGGCCCAAGGGGCTAAATACAAGGTCATGGCACCGGCTAAAATCGCCAAAGCGGTGCTTGAGATTAGGGTAATACGCACCACATACCATTCACTGACGCCACAGGCTTTAAGGACCGTCATTTCGCTGTCAGCATACACGCGGCTATAAGCGAGGATAATACCTAAAAAGATACTTAGCGGCAGAATCAACGAGGCTAATTGCGGCAGCTTTAGTGCCACCATAGAAAGCACTAATTTTGCAGGAATACTGCCCTCAGATGCATCGCCTAGAATTACGACGAATTTTTGGCTGATAAAAATGGTCATTAAGGTCAAGAAAACAGCAACCTGAGACTTGAAAACTTCAGCGGTTAAGTATCGAAAAATCAGCAATGTCCGCCCCTAAAAACGTCGTGTTTCACTGGCATAGTAGGAAAATTTGAGTAAACTAGTTGTTTTAGTCACTTTATTATATGTCAAGCGCATTAAATATCATACCTAAGGCATGTAATTGTCTACACTTTAGTTAGTGGATTGATAAATGCGTAAATAGTTCACGACAATAGTAAGTAGGTGAACAGCGCCTTGGCTGGCAAACGCCCCAAGGGCTGACTTTTCCTCTAATTAGGAGTCACAATGGAATTTAGCGTAAAAAGTGGTAGCCCAGAGAAGCAACGCAGCGCCTGTATTGTAGTGGGTGTTTACGAGCCACGCCGCTTATCCCCTATCGGCGAGCAACTGGACCAAATCAGTGAAGGCTACATCTCTAACCTTTTACGTCGCGGCGACTTAGAAGGTAAGCCGGGGCAAACGCTATTATTACACCATGTACCGAATGTGCTAAGTGAGCGCGTACTACTTGTAGGTTGTGGTAAAGAGCGCGAGCTAGACGACAAACAGTATAAGCAAATCATTTCCAAAACCATTAATACCCTGAACGAGACTGGGGCCATGGAAGCGGTGTGCTTTTTAACAGAGCAGCATGTGAAAAGCCGCGATACGTATTGGAAAGTACGCCAAGCTGTTGAGACCACACAAGATTGCTTATACACCTTTAACCAGCTGAAAAGTAAAAAAAGCGATCCACGCCGACCACTGCGGAAAATTGTTTTCAACGTACCAACGCGCCGCGAATTGCCGATTGGCGAAAGTGCTATTGAGCATGGTTTAGCTATCGCTTCAGGAGCCAAACTCTGTAAAGATGTCGCCAATATGCCGCCAAATATCTGTAACCCGCGTTACCTAGGTGAGCAAGCAAAAGGCTTAGAAGAAGAGTTCGAGAACGTCACCGTAAACTTGGTCGGCGAGCAAGAAATGGAAGAGCTCGGTATGCACTCGTACCTTGCCGTAGGCCGTGGCAGTGCTAACGAGTCAGTGATGTCGGTGATTCACTATAATGGCGGCGCAGAAGGCGCGGCACCGATTGTGCTGGTAGGCAAAGGCCTGACTTTCGACTCTGGCGGTATTTCAATTAAGCCAGGCGAAGCCATGGACGAGATGAAATACGACATGGGCGGCGCAGCTGGGGTAATCGGCACCATGCGCTCCATTGCCAAAATGCAACTGCCCATTAATGTGATTGGTGTGCTTGCAGGTTGTGAAAACATGCCCAGCTCCAATGCCTATCGCCCGGGTGATATTCTAACCACGATGTCGGGGCAAACCGTCGAAGTCCTTAATACCGACGCCGAGGGACGCTTGGTACTGTGTGATGCCCTCACCTATGTGGAGGCATTCGACCCCGATACCGTGATTGACGTAGCCACCCTTACTGGCGCGTGCATCATCGCCCTGGGTGCTCATGCAACGGGCATGCTCTCTAACCATAATCCTTTGGCACATGACCTTCTTAAAGCCTCTGAGCAAAGTGGCGATCGTGCTTGGCAGCTGCCGCTATGGGATGACTATCATGAGCAGTTAGAAAGCCCGTTTGCTGATTTCACTAACTTAGGCGGTCGTGCCGCAGGCACTATTACCGCTGCTTGCTTCTTATCTAAGTTCACCAAAAAGTATAACTGGGCGCACTTAGATATTGCCGGTACGGCATGGCGCAGCGGCGGCAAAACCAAAGGCGCCACGGGGCGTCCTGTGCCAATGCTAACGCAATATTTGATTAACCGCGCTGGGGTATTGGATAACCCGCAAGATTAATCACTGCGATATCACTTCAAGCCCCTTTTTTAAGGGGCTTATTCATTGATGCAGGGGCGTGATTGTGTCAAAATTGGCGGATTAACGAGCCGCGTAGAGGGCGCAATGCACGCGTTATTTTACCTGCTAGAACATGCCGATGAGCCGGGCAGCGACGTACCGGCTCATTTTGATCTTGGCGCTCGCTTGGCGTGCGAGCAATATCGCCAAGGACAACGGGTATTTATCTTTGTTGATAATCGCGACGATGCTCATCTTGTTGATCAGCACCTATGGGCATTTGACGCCGATAGCTTTGTGCCCCACAACCTCCAAGGAGAAGGGCCTCGCGCCGGTGCCGCTGTGGAGATAGGGCAAACCCCGCCTGTGTCACGGCGCAGTGTGCTGATTAACTTAGCATCAAGCGTGCCCGATTTTATACGTCGCTTTGATACGGTGTTTGACTTTGTGCCAGCCGATGACACACGCAAACACCAAGCACGAGCAAGATATAAGCAGTTACGCGACTTAGGCGCGCAGCTGGCAACACAAAAAGTTTAAGTTAAGGTTCTGGGCAATGGATAAAACCTATAATCCGCAAGATATTGAACAATCCCTCTATCAGAAGTGGGAAGAAAACGGCTACTTTAAGCCAAGTGGTGAGGGCGACTCATACTCAATTATGATCCCACCACCAAATGTCACCGGCAGCCTACATATGGGCCACGCCTTCCAGGACACCATCATGGATACCTTAATCCGTTTCAAGCGGATGCAAGGGAATAATACATTGTGGCAGGTTGGTACCGACCATGCCGGGATCGCGACACAAATGGTGGTCGAGCGTAAACTCGCCGCCGAGGAAAATAAAACACGCCATGACCTAGGTCGTGATGCCTTTATCGATAAAATCTGGCAATGGAAGAATGAATCTGGCGGCACCATCACCAAGCAGCTACGTCGTTTGGGCGCCTCGGTGGATTGGGACCGTGAACGCTTCACTATGGATGACGGCCTATCTGAAGCGGTTAAAGAAGTCTTTGTGCGCCTGTATAAAGACGACTTAATTTATCGTGGTAAGCGTCTGGTTAACTGGGATCCAAAACTACACACCGCTATTTCTGACCTTGAAGTTGAAAACAAAGACAAGCAAGGGCATATGTGGAATATGCGCTATCCATTGGCCGATGGCGTCAAAACCCAGGATGGCAAAGATTACATCGTCGTCGCCACCACCCGCCCAGAAACCATGCTCGGCGATACCGGTGTAGCCGTAAACCCTGATGACGAGCGTTACCAAAACCTCATTGGCAAAGAAGTCTTGCTGCCTATCGTGAACCGCCGTATTCCTATCGTTGCCGATGAGCATGCCGATATGGAAAAAGGCACCGGCTGTGTGAAAATCACCCCAGCGCATGACTTCAACGATAATGAAGTCGGTAAACGCCACCAGTTGCCGATGATTAACGTATTCAACAAAGATGCGGCGATTCTAAGCAAAGGCGAAACTTTTACCTTTGATGGCAAACCACTGCAGTTAGACGCTCCTATCCCTGAGCGCTTCCACGGCTTAGACCGTTTTGATGCGCGTAAGCAAGTGGTTGCTGAGTTCGAACAGGCTGGGTTATTAGAAAAGATTGACGATCACAGCTTAACCGTGCCCTACGGCGATCGCTCTGGGGTGGTGATTGAGCCCCTACTTACCGACCAATGGTATGTGCGCGTTGCGCCACTGGCCGAACCAGCTATCAAAGCCGTTGAAGACGGTGATATTGAGTTCGTACCAAAGCAATACGAAAACATGTACTTTTCTTGGATGCGCGACATTCAAGACTGGTGTATTTCGCGTCAGCTATGGTGGGGCCACCGTATTCCAGCGTGGTACGACAATGACGGCAACGTGTATGTTGGACGCGATGAAGCAGAAGTGCGCCGCGAGCATAACCTCGATGACGATGTCACGCTCAGCCAAGATGACGACGTACTCGATACTTGGTTCTCATCAGCATTGTGGACCTTCTCAACCCTTGGTTGGCCGAACAACGTTGAAGACTTAAAAGTATTCCATCCATCTAACGTGTTGGTCACTGGTTTTGACATCATTTTCTTCTGGGTTGCCCGTATGATTATGATGACTCTGCATTTCATCAAAGATGACAACGGCAAGCCTCAGGTACCATTTAAAACCGTTTATGTGACTGGCCTGATTCGCGATGAGAATGGCGATAAAATGTCGAAGTCTAAGGGTAACGTGCTTGACCCACTGGACATGATTGACGGCATCGATTTGGAAAGCCTAGTGACTAAGCGCACCGGCAACATGATGCAGCCACAACTGGCGAAGAAAATCGAAAAGAACACCCGTAAAACCTTCGCTGAGGGCATTGAGCCGCATGGCACCGATGCCTTGCGTTTCACTCTTGCAGCCATGGCGTCAACCGGTCGGGATATCAACTGGGATATGAACCGCCTAGAAGGTTACCGTAACTTCTGTAATAAGCTGTGGAACGCCAGCCGCTACGTGCTTATGAACACCGAAGAGCAAGATTGTGGCTTCAACGATGCACAGCGCGAGTACTCGCTGGCGGATCGTTGGATTCAAGGGCAGTTCCAACAAACCGTGAAAACCTTCACTGAACACTTGGACAACTACCGTTTTGACCTTGCTGCTAACACGATTTACGAGTTCACCTGGAACCAGTTCTGTGACTGGTACCTCGAGCTAACTAAACCCGTGTTATTTAAAGGCACCGAGACCCAGCAACGCGGCACCCGCCATACGCTGATCACTGTGCTTGAAGGGCTACTGCGTTTGATGCACCCGTTAATGCCATATATCACCGAAACCATTTGGCAGCGTGTGGCTCCGCTTGCAGGTATCCATGCCGATACCATAATGACCCAAGCGTTCCCTGCGTTTGAGCAAGATAAAGTCGATAGCACCGCGATGGCCGATTTGGAGTGGATGAAACAATTTATTGTCGCCATTCGTAATATTCGCGGTGAAATGGACATTAGTCCAAGCAAACCACTGAACGTGTTGCTTGCTCAGGCTTCTGCCGAGGATACTCGTCGTTTACAAGAAAATCAGACGTTCCTAGCCGCCCTAGCCAAGCTAGAAGATGTGACCGTGCTTGATAACGTCGACGACGCGCCAGCGTGTGCGACCGCCTACGTGGGTCAACTCGAGATCATGATCCCCATGGCCGGGCTGATTGATGTAGACGCTGAGTTAGCGCGTATTGCTAAGCAATTGGAAAAAGCTGAAAAAGGTTTGGCTCAAGTTGAGAAAAAGCTCGCTAATGAGAAGTTTGTCAACAATGCGCCTGAAGCCGTACTTGAAAAAGAAAAGTCGAAGCTGGCAGAGTACAGCGAAGCCAAGGCAAAATTGCTCGAGCAAAAAGCAAAAATCGAAAGCCTGTAAAACTATTAGGCAACAATCATAACGCGAGCTCAGGCTCGCGTTTTTTATGTCCGCGTCCCATACAAACAAGCATAAAAAAAGCCAAGCAGTTGCTTGGCTTTTTCATCTCAGCATTGCTTAGAAGCTGTAGTTGTACTGTGCACCAACCAGGTAAGCATGGCCTTCAGACTCAAAGCCCCACTGCTGCCCTAGGTTGTCACCTTCAACAAAGTTTTGGGTTTTACCGCGTAAAATACTGGCACCTAAATCAACGCTAGACGCTTCATCGATAAACCATTCCGCACCAAAAGAGAGCCAGAAGCGGTCGGTATCTGGGATAGAGATAGACAGATGCTTCTGCGCCACTGGCGATTCATCAAAGGCTAAACCAGCACGCAATTTAATATCGTTTGTTAGCTGGTAGTCACCACCGATTGACACACGGATTGAATCCGAGAAGTCTTCGTTTTTGCTAAATACCGGTCCCTCACTCACTGGCACATAGGCTTCAAGCTTGTCAAAGCTACTCCAGCCTGTCCAAAGCACACTGTAGTGTAGGCCATAATCTTGGTTTAACTGGTGTGAGCCTGAGAATTCAGCGATCGCTGGCAGGGTTAAATCAACCGTACCTGGTAAAGTTTGCCCGTTAAGGCCACCCAATGCTGCCGGAAGCTGATTGGTGTAGTCACCCTCAAATGTGAGGTCTGTTTCGCTGCGATAGTGGAAGCCAAGGCGGTTGTCACTATCTAGGTCATAGGCCAGGCCTACATTCCAGCCAAAGCCATAGTCGTCGCCCTCAAGGTGAACCGCCTCTAAGCTTGCCGGTGCACCTAACGGGTTTGCGCCAAGGTTACGGACAATCTTTGCATCGGCGTACACATGGTTAACACCCAGTGCCAAGGTAAGAGCTTCGTCCACCTTATAAGAAACCGATACATTAGAGTTAATGGTGACGATTTCAGTTTCACCAGCTAGCTGGCCTGCGGCATAATCACTGGCAAACTCAGTAGCTAAACCAAAGTTAGAGAAGGCACCAAAGCCTACTGCCACCTTATCGTTTACCGGGAGCACAAAGTAACCGGCAGGGATCACCGCGCTAGGAGCGATGCTATCGTCGTTTAACACGTTAGGGTTTAGGCCATTGTTGGTGCTTTCGCCTTCAAGGCTCACGTCTGGCTCGACATAAATTGCCGCCACGCTCAGCTGTGCCGTTTCAAATTGCGACATCAGTGCGGGGTTACGGGCAACCACAGATGCATCATCAGCAATGGCTGCTTCACCGGCGTAGGCACGGCCTAAGCCTGACGCATTTTGCTCTGCCAGCTGAAAAGCGGCAGCGAAAGATTCTGTTGATAATAGCGCCAATGAAGCCGCTAAAATTGTCTTTTTGAATTGCATACTTCTTTCTCATTGTTGTCATTTTAACTGGCATACACTAGCGTATTTCATGCAAAAAAACTGTTAAATATGGTTAACATAGCGTAATTTAAGGGCGATATTTACATAATTTTACGATTTTAAAGACTGATTAGACCTCAAAAACTCAAATGATATAAATTCTCATTATCATTGACTAATTATCTAATATCGCTACACTGCGGGTATTAAAAAAGTGAACAGGAATGTCCTATGGTGCTCGTTATAATGCTTATTTTGGTTGCGCTGGTGTTTTGCGCTATCAGTGTATTTGCATTTTTACGTGCGAACTACTGCGCCTGCCACCATCAAGGCGAGTGCGACAACCCGGTCAGCCAATATTGGCTCGCTTCAATGCTGGCCTCGCTGGTAAGTTTGGGACTGTGTTGTATTGCCCTGCATACGACACAAGGCACCATGGTATGGTTTATACTAACGGGGAGTTGTTTTAGTGGCGCATTAATCGCCGCTAAGCGCCAAGGAAAAAAACAGTGTGAGCGTACTAAGGCAGCAAGTGCTCCTTTAACAAACGAGACAAATTAAGGTCAAACTCTAAGGGAGAGGTGCTACCCAAGATTTTGATATCGTCTTTGCTGATACTCAAATCGACGTCTTTGGCGGTAATGTGGTGACGGTGCTGAGTGTTATAAAACACCCTTACCTTAGGTTTGATAGGATTAGCCTCGTTGCCCTGCACTACTAATGCCAGACGCTCATTGGTAAGTTTGACCAAGGTTCCCACAGGATGGATCCCGACACATTTTATAAAGCGCTGTACTAGGGCTTGGTCAAACATCGCCTTTTGCGCTAATAAGAAACGCAGTGCCGTTAGCGGCTCCTCACCTTTTTTATAGGGCTTATCTGCCACCATTGCCGCATACACATCCACCAGCGCTAAAATACGTGCTTCACGAGATAATTTATCGGCTTTGATACCACGCGGGTAGCCGCTGCCATCTAACCGCTCATGATGGTTAACAACCATTTCTAACATCATGCTGGAGATGTGCTTTTGCCCTTTAAGCATGGTTAGGCTCAGCGCCACGTGTTTACGTACCGCCTTGGTTTCGAGCTCAGTGAGTTTACCTGGCTTTGATAGAATTCCTTGCGGTACTTTGGCAAGACCAATGTCATGCAACAAGGCCGCTAACGCCATTTGCCGCACTTTATTAATTTCGAAACCTAAATATTTGGCAAAAATAGCGGTCAAAATGGCGCAATTCATCATATGACGCCAAGTGTAGCTATTTCTATCGCGCAGCAGTGTCAGCGCGGCCATAGCGTCTGGATTACGAAAAACTGAGTCAACAATATCATCAGCGATACCACTGAGTAGTGCCATATTGACTTGCATGCCTGAGGTCAACTCGTTGTACATGGCACGCAGTTTACCCAAGCTTTGATCATAGCAAGTGCTAGCGATGAGGAACTCTTGCTCTAACGTCGCCTGACTGTGATCACGGTCACTAAGCTTCGGCTTTTCTGCTTGGCTTGCGATATCTTGTGACTCGCCAGTGTGCTCTTTCTTAGACTTGGGTTTTAAATGCGTGGGAATGGGGATATCGCTTTGTGCGAAATCGATGGTCAGCTCTTCCACTCCCTCACTCAGCAGGCGCTTAATGATGGAAGCATCTCTGACCATGCCCCGGGTTTTTATCTTTATTGACGCACCTTGGGCCTGCTTATTTACCCGGTCAACAAACATGCCGGGTTTTAGCTCGCTAATAGGTAAGGAGATCAACATAGAGGACTGTACGAAAGCTGAATAAACTCAGATAAAATTACCACTAAATGGTAAATAAAGTCCATAAAAGGTGGTTAAAACCACCCTTTAGTCTTGGAAGTAAGTGCCCCAGCCATCGTATTCCACGCCGTTATCAGCGGCAATGGCTACCAGCTTATCAACATCTTCCATAATAACGTCGGCATCCAGCTCAGACTCAACCACCACATCAAAGCCCCAGATAGTTCCCCCTTCTTCGAGTTCCAACTCAGCCGGTTCTTCCACATCAAAGCCAGCCTTAAAAGCAGCTAACGCGGCGTTTTCTAGGGCATTGAAATCTTCACACACAAAGTGATGTTCTACCTCATATAAAATTTCCGGATTAGAGCCATCTTCAAGTAGGGATTCGACAATTTCTTCGCTAATTTCGCGCCAGTTTTCCATTATGTTCTCTCATTCAATTGCGCCAGTGTCTGAGCCATCAAGGCATGGAAATGATCCGCATATTCGCGCGGGCTCATCGAGGCATCCAATAATTGTGGCGCCAGCATTTTGATGTAAATAGTACCATTATCCCAGCGATTTAGCTTGATGGTTTTGTGGGTATCGCTCATTACTACCGGCACCACAGGGACCTTGGCATTGAGTGCGGTGTGAAACGCGCCGGTTTTAAATGGCAACAAGCCACGACCATAACTACGGGTACCCTCTGGAAACATCCACAGTGATAACCCGCCTTTTTTGAGCTTTTCGGTGGTTTTAGCAATGGTGGCCATCGCCCGCGAACGATTTGCACGATCGATAAGAATATTGCCCGACAACCAATAAATTTGGCCAAAAAATGGGATCCATTTTAAGCTTTTTTTACCCAAACTTACGGTATTACGCTGCAGAGCACCGGGGAGTAAAAATAAATCATAGTTATTCTGATGGTTAGCAACATAGACCGCAGGCGAACCAGTCACAATGGCTGGGTCTTTCTCAATAACAACATTCACCCCCAGCAACTTAGGCATCTTTGCATACCAGTTACCAATCACCCGCACGTTGTCACCGTGAAACGGGCGTACCAAGCACAAGATAAACCCCGCGATAAAGCTTAAGGGGACAAACACAGCCATGGCTAACAAACGCAATAAAGCCAGCACGATAAACTCCACATAACCTGAATTGTCGGCATTATACATAGGCGAATAATTTTAAGCGAACACTTGTACGCTGTTATTGCTTTCTCACTAAGTGCGCTATACGTGTTGGAAAAAAGCGATGCCACGCATCGGTTTTTATCGTTTCCAATTTCGCTGTCATTAAGGCCTTATAGACTACACTTGTTTAATCTTAGTTCATCTCCACAGCTCTATAGTAAGTGAATGAATTTATTACCGTTAGATTCCTTAAGGAGGACGATATGGGTAAGTGTCCAGTGATGCACGGCAGCCAAACCACGCAAGCAAAACCTAATACTGATTGGTGGCCCAACGCACTCAACCTCGATATTTTGCATCAGCACGATAGCAAAACAAGCCCCTATGGCGAGCATTTTAATTACGCTGAGGAGTTCAAAAAGCTCGACTTAGAGGCGGTGAAAAACGATCTTAAAACACTGATGACTGACAGCCAGGCATGGTGGCCTGCCGACTGGGGCCATTATGGTGGGTTGATGATTCGTATGGCTTGGCACTCCGCAGGTTCATATCGCCTTGCTGATGGTCGCGGCGGGGGTGGTACTGGTAACCAACGCTTTGCTCCCCTTAATTCATGGCCCGATAATGCCAATTTGGATAAAGCACGGCGATTACTGTGGCCTATCAAGAAAAAGTACGGTAACAAACTCTCATGGGCCGATTTAATGATCCTTGCCGGCAACATGGCCTATGAGTCCATGGGACTGAAAACCTTTGGTTTCGCCGGTGGCCGCGAGGATATTTGGCACCCAGAAAAAGACGTTTACTGGGGCGCAGAAAAAGAGTGGCTAGCACCGAGCGATGAGCGCTACGACAATGTTGAGAAGCCGCAAAGTATGGAAAACCCTCTCGCCGCCGTGCAAATGGGGCTTATCTACGTTAACCCTGAAGGGGTTAATGGCGAACCAGACCCGCTCAAGACCGCAGCGCAAGTCAGAGAGACATTTGCTCGTATGGCCATGGATGACGAGGAAACCGCAGCCTTGACCGTCGGTGGTCATACTGTCGGCAAAACCCACGGTAATGGCGATGCCGAAATACTTGGCCCCGAGCCAGAAGCCGCCGATGTTTTCGAACAAGGGCTAGGTTGGAATAACCACCACCAGCGCGGGATCGGTCGCGATACGGTCACCTCAGGATTAGAAGGAGCATGGACCACCTACCCAACAAAATGGGACAACGGATATTGCCACCTACTGCTTAACTACGAATGGCAGCTCAAGAAAAGTCCTGCAGGCGCTTGGCAGTGGGAGCCTATTGATATGAAAGAGGAGGATAAGCCCGTTGATGTCGAAGACCCATCTATTCGCTGCAATCCGATCATGACCGACGCCGATATGGCGATGAAGCTTGACCCCAGCTATCGCAAAATCATCGAGCGCTTTCACAACGACTTTGATTACTTTAGCGATGTCTTCGCCCGCGCTTGGTTTAAACTAACCCATCGTGATTTAGGCCCTAAATCTCGTTACCTCGGCGCCGATGTGCCAAGTGAAGATTTAATTTGGCAAGACCCTATTCCTAGTGTCGATTACGTACTTAGTAGTTCCGAGCAGGCTGAACTTAAACAGCAGATACTGGCATGCCCAGTGAGTGCCGCCGACCTTATCTGCACCGCATGGGACAGTGCTCGCACCTTTCGTAGCTCAGACTATCGTGGCGGCGCCAATGGCGCACGCATCCGTCTGGCCCCTCAAAAGGATTGGCTTGGCAACGAACCTGAACGCTTAAATCGAGTACTTGATGCATTGGCGCAATTGCAAAGCACCTTAGACAAACCCATTAGCATGGCCGACCTCATTGTTCTCGGTGGCACTGCAGCCATTGAGCAAGCGGCAAAAGCCGGGGGCGTAGATATCAATGTGCCCTTTAGCGCAGGGCGCGGCGATGCGACCGATGAGATGACCGATGGTGAGTCATTCGAGCCACTGGAACCTATTCATGATGGCTATCGCAATTGGTTAAAGCAAGACTACGCCGTTCCAGCGGAAGAGTTGTTACTTGAACGCACGCAGTTGATGGGCTTAACGGCACCGGAGATGACCGTGTTATTAGGCGGAATGCGTATGTTAGGCACCAATCATGGTGGCTCCAAGCACGGTGTGTTTACCGACCGTGAAGGGGTGCTGAGCAATGACTTCTTCGTCAACCTCACCGACATGGCATACCAGTGGCAGCCTAAAGAGAATGGTCTTTATGATATTGTTGAGCGCAGCACAGGCAAAGTGAAGTGGACCGCCACCCGCGTTGATTTGGTGTTTGGCTCAAACTCTATCCTGCGCAGTTATGCTGAGTTTTACGCTCAAGACGATAACAAAGAACGCTTTGTCCACGACTTTATCAAAGCCTGGGTTAAAGTAATGGACGCCGATCGCTTCGACTTGTAAATGACAAAAGCCGTTAAAGTAAAAAGAGGGCCAAGGCCCTCTTTTTTAATCTTCGCTAAGCGTTTCCTCGTCGGGCACTTCACTGGCTTTGGCGCTCAGCTCTATATCACAGCCATCCACACGCTGTAGGCCGCGCGGTAGCTTATTGCCTCGGCGTCCGCGCTCTCCATAATAGTGTTCAAGGTCTGCGGGCTTAAGCGTTAGTTTGCGCTTGCCTGCATGCAAGGTCACGCTCGCACCCTCGGGAACTACGGTGAGCAACTTCACATACTCTTCGCGCGCCTGTACCTTGGCACTGGGTATAGAGATAATCTTATTGCCTTTCCCTTTGGCGAGCTTAGGCAAGTCTCGTAATGGGAACAGTAACATGCGACCTTCACTGGAAATAGCCATGCAGTAGTCTTTACTGACATCGTTTACAGCAATAGGCTGGAGCAGTAACCCGCCTTTGGGCAAGCTTACCAGTGCCTTACCATTTTTGTTCTTACTGACCAAATCGGCAAATTCAGCAACGAAGCCGTAACCGGCATCACTGGCCATCAGTAACAGTTGCTCATTCTCTGCCATCACCGCGTGTTCAAGTGTGGCACCCGCAGCGATATTAAAGCGCCCCGACATCGGTTCACCCTGGCTGCGCGCTGAGGGCAGACTGTGTGCGTCGGTGGCAAAGGCGCGGCCACTGGAGTCGAGGAATACCGCCGGCTGATTGCTCTTGCCTTTGGCGCTGGCTTTAAACTTATCGCCTGCGCGATAGTTTAAGCCCTCAGCATCCACTTCATGGCCTTTGGCCACCCGCGCCCAGCCTTTTTCGGAAAGCACCACAGTGACCGACTCTGAAGGGATCAGGTCTTTTTCGCTCAGAGCTTTGGCTTCTTCACGTTCAACTACAGGCGAGCGGCGATCATCACCGTATAACTCAGCCGCTTCTTGAATTTCTTTTTTCATTAGCGTCGACATACGGCGCTCTGAACCTAAGATCAGCTGCAGTTTGTCACGCTCTTGTTCTAACTCGTCTTGCTCGCCGCGAATTTTCATTTCTTCAAGCTTAGCAAGGTGGCGAAGTTTCAAATCGAGAATTGCTTCGGCTTGTTTTTCACTGAGGCCATAGCGCTCCATCAATACCGGCTTCGGCTCGTCCTCGCTGCGAATAATAGCTATGACTTCATCAATATTGAGATAGGCAATCATCAAGCCTTCGAGAATATGCAGTCGCGCGAGCACTTTATCTAGGCGGTACTGCAACCGTCGACGCACCGTATCACGACGGAAAGTCAGCCATTCGCTAAGGATACTGCGTAAGTCTTTCACTTGCGGTCGACCATCAAGGCCGATCATATTGAGGTTAACGCGGTAATTCTTTTCCAAATCCGTGGTGGCAAATAAATGCGCCATCAGCGGCTCGACTTTTACCCGATTAGAGCGTGGCACCACTACGATGCGGGTTGGGTTTTCATGATCCGACTCGTCGCGTAAATCGGCCACCATCGGCAGTTTCTTTGCCGTCATTTGGTTGGCGATTTGCTCTAACACCTTGGCGCCTGAACACTGATGTGGCAATGCAGTGATCACCACTTCACCCTGCTCAATATGGTATTTAGCCCGCATTTTCAGTGAGCCACGGCCACTGGTGTAGAGCTTTTCAATATCCGCCTTGGGAGTAATGATTTCCGCTTCGGTGGGGTAATCGGGTGCCTTAACCAGCTCCAGTAACTCCGCCAGTTCGGTCTTGGGTTTATCCAATAACAGACAACAGGCATTAGCCAATTCGCGCACATTGTGTGGTGGAATATCGGTTGCCATGCCCACAGCAATACCCGTTACCCCGTTAAGTAAAATGTGCGGTAAGCGTGCAGGCAGTACCTCAGGCTCCTTCATGGTGCCATCGAAGTTGGGGATCCAATCAGCGGTGCCTTGGCCTAACTCTTTTAACAGTACCTCAGAGAATTTTGACAATCGCGCTTCGGTATAACGCATCGCCGCAAAGGACTTAGGATCGTCGGCGGCCCCCCAGTTACCTTGGCCATCAACCAAGGGGTAACGATATGAAAAAGGCTGTGCCATCAGTACCATCGCTTCATAGCAAGCACTATCACCATGGGGGTGGTACTTACCGAGCACATCACCCACAGTACGGGCGGACTTTTTATATTTCGCCGCTGCAGAGAGCCCCAACTCACTCATTGCGTAGACAATGCGCCGTTGCACGGGCTTCAGACCATCACCAAGATGAGGTAAGGCCCGGTCCATGATCACATACATGGAATAATTGAGGTAGGCGTCTTCGGTGAAGCGCCCCATGGTAAGTTGCTCTATGCCTTGTTGTGACAAGGTCGTTGTTTGTGTCATTGATACTTACCCAAACTTACTTCTTGTTATAGTGCACGCGGTAAATCGCGTTAGCGTAATCATCGGAGACCAGCAAGCTGCCATCGGCCATTTGCACCATGGCAACGGGTCGGCCAAAGGTTTCTTCGTTTTCCATAAAACCGGTTATAAATGGCTCGTAGCCAGTCACTTGGCCATCTTCTACCTTAGCCACCATAACTCGGTAGCCCGCTTTTTTACTGCGGTTCCACGAACCATGCTCAGCCACAAAAAGCTGATTGTCGTAGTCACTTGGAAATTGCTCACCAGTGTAAAAATGAATACCTAGTGGCGCCACGTGAGCACCTAAACTTAGCGCTGGCTGAGTGTAATCGGCAGCGTTTTTGCCTTTGCCGAACTCCGGATCCGGGATTGTACCACCGTGGAAGTATGGAAAGCCAAAATGTTGCCCTACTTCATCAATACGGTTGATTTCACACGGCGGAATATCATCACCCATCATGTCACGACCGTTATCGCTAAACCACAGTTTGCCGCTGTCTGGATGGTAATCGAAACCAACTGAATTACGCACCCCCTCTGCGAGGGTCGTAAGCTCTTTGCTCTCTAAGTTCAGGGAGAAAATACGGCCAAATTCAGGGTCTTCTGCGCAGACGTTACAAGGCACACCGACAGGCACAATGAGCTCACCGCTGGGAGCGAAGCGAATAAACTTCCAACCGTGGTGGCGCTTATCGGGAAACTTGTCATACACCACTTCTAGTTTGGCTTTATCTAGCTTGTTGTCGATATCATCAAAGCGAATAATGCGTTCAACTTCAGCAACGTACAGTGCTCCGTCTTTATAGGCTATGCCAGAAGGCATGTTAAGACCTTCAGCAATCAGCACCTGTTTGTCGACAAGGCCGTCTTGGTCTTTATCAATTAAGGCGTAAACATTACCCGCTTTACGCGAACCGGCATAGACCACACCATTTTCGGAAATGGCTAGTTGCCGCGCGTTATCAACATTTAGCGCGTACGGCTCGATGGTGAAGCCTGCGGGAACCGACAGTCTGTCGGTGATATCTGTTGCCATCGCACTGCTGGCGAAAGTTAACCCAAGTAATGCACTAACAAGTTTGTTATTCATAAATCACCTTATTTCGACCGCTGTTTTTTGCTTGATAGAGTAGTTTGTCCACTGCGCTGAGCAGCGCTTTGGCAGAGTCATAATCATTACTGCGCTGCAGTACCCCAAAACTCGCCGTTACTCGTAACTCATGATTATTGCTTTTTACTGTATCCGAGCACAAACTATTGCGCAAACGCTCTGCGATCTCAACAGCTTGCTCAAGGTCGGTGTCTGGTAACACCACCAAAAACTCTTCCCCCCCTGTGCGCCCGAGCATATCGCTCTGGCGTACCATGTAGCTAAAACGTTTGGTCACACAGATTAATACATCGTCGCCAACGCTATGCCCAAACTCATCGTTAATACGTTTAAAATGATCAATATCGCAGGCGATCACAGAAAAAGGCTGATTGTCTTGCCACAAGCTATCGACTTTATCCATGATATGGCGACGATTTGCCACCGCCGTAAGACTATCGGTAACCGCAAGCGCGCGAAAACGCTGTCGCAAACGATATTGTCGCCAAGAAAAAGCTAGCACGGTGATGAGTACTAAACTACCGAGAAAAATGATTCCTTGCTGTAGTCGGTGTTGTCGCTCGGAGGCCTCGAGTTCAAGCTCTTGCAGTGACTGCTGCTGCGCCAAAATACGGTTATTAAGTTCTATTTGCTCGGTATCAAACTGCACTTTATGGCGCGCTTTGGCCACGGCTCCAACACTGTCATAATGTTGTTCACTGGCCTGAATATACTGCTCTAACAAGTCCACCGCACTTGGGTAATCTTGCTGGCGCTTGGCTAACTGGGCTTTTAATTCAAGCAACTCCAAATTGCGATGAATACCGCCTTGCTCAGCTTGTGATTGCAGTATTAGTTCGATGTTGCGCAATATATGCTGAGCCTCTTCAAGGCGGTTTTGTTGCAGGCGAATGCGCGCTTGCAAAAATCGATGAGCTCGCTCATTAGCTGCATCTTCAACCACCCAAAACCATTGCTCACTTTTATCTAATGCTTGGTCTGCTTGTTCGGTTTTCCCCATCTGCGCATAAGCAAGCGCCAACCCAAAGTAGGTAAAGTATTTACCTTGTGGGTCGTCGCGTTTAGCCCCAAGCGGCAACATTGCTTGAAAGTATTCCAATGCTGTTTGGGGGTCATTGAGTTCGATGTAAATAGAACCAATATTAAACAGCGACACCATTTGATCGAAGTACAAACCGTGCTCGCTAAAATAATTAAGCGCTTTAGTTTGCATAGCCAATGCTTGGTCGTAATCGAACAAGTACTCATGGGTTTTCGCCATACTTGATTCAAGATACGCGATTTGTAACTCTGAGCCGTGCTCGAGTAACAACCGATAAGCCCGAGAGAAATAGCCTAATGCTTTGATTTCTTGGTCGTTGTAAACGTAAAAAGTGCCGATGGCGCTGTACACTTCAGCTTGTAGAAGAGGGGCCAGGTCTTGGACTTGCTGCTCGGCTTGGCTGTAGAGTTCAGTAGCAGCGTCTAGCTTGCCTTGGCGGTCAAATAGTTGCGCACGGGCAAGCAACAGGAGTACTTGCTGTGACGGCCTAAGTTCATCTGCTGTGGCGGTGAGCTTATCGGTTAAACGCTTTGCGTCACTATCGCGCCCTACAAGTAAGTAGTTGCTGACCAGCTCAAGTTCAAACGCTGCGCGTTGCAATGCACTGAGCCCGCTGTGGTTATCAAGTAGTTGTTCGGTGAAGTTAACAGCTTCTACAGGGTCTTGAACGCTGTATTCATCTAATTGCTTGAGCTGCTGATTCAGCCACGCGTCGGAATACTGCTCTGGCTCGCTTGCCAGCGCCGAGCCGACAAACACAAGCAATAGTATATGCTGGCAAAGCAGTAATACGCGTTTCATAGCTATCCTTAATTTAATATGGTCTCGTTTAAATAGACCACACCGCAAGTAAAGGGAAGGTGAACGGCTAACACTCGGCTGTAATGTTAGCCGTGATAGTGATTCTAGTTACACCTCATGGTAATTAAACCATAAAGCTACAAACACTCCGGTGATCAAGCCCGCTATAATTCAGCATCCCATAAAATACATCAAAATAAAAATAAACCATAAGGCTACAAAAAAGCGCCAATATTAAACCATAAAGATGCAAAAATTATTCGTCATTGCCGACCTGCTGACTATACACCTTTAACGCTTTCTACGGTATTCATGTTTTGTTTATTAAAAATTGATTTACAACCTTTTGTAACCCTTTTCATTCTACTCATTTAGTGCCAAACAAAAAGCGCCATAATCAAACGTTATCCAAACCCAAGAATAAAGTTCGGCCAGGTCTTATTCATCAATGCTAAGCCGCCCTATTTTTCTTAAAATTCTCAGCTTGTTCAAAGATCTCTTTATACACCTCATCTCGATTAACGGGTGGATAACCAAATTTAGCCAGTAACATAATGAGGTCTACTTTCAATTCAGCCTTAATATCGTCCCGCTGGCTCCAGTCGGTATATTTTGCTTTGTCATCAACCACATCTTTCACTGCTTTAGCTAAGTCCAACAACTTTTCTTCCGGGTATTGAAAATCGTATTTAACCGCTAACGCTAGCAAAATGTCATAAAAGGCCTTCTCTTCCAGATTGATGCCCATGTCTGCAAATGAACCCATTTCAGATTTGAGATCTTGATACATAGAGATTATTTCGTCTGAGAAGTCTTCAAGCACGTCACTGACTAACACATCTTCTTCATTTCGCTCGTTATACCTTTCCACCAATGACCTAAAGCGCTGGGAGAAATCTACAGCTTTAAGTTTATTTACTTGTTTAAACTCACCAATGGCTTTTGCCAGCATCTGTTGGAGCAACTGGATTTTGGTGTTGGGTAATTTGATTTTTCCAATTTTTGCCAAGTAATCGTCATCGAAAATATCAACACCGTCCTCGCCTTGACCTAGCTTGAATATCTCTTCCACACCATCACTTTTTAGCGCGTCAGAAATCATTTGGCGCACTTTTGCATTCATTTGTGCCGTATCGGGTGCATCTCCCTTAGTCAGCTTGTAAACAATGGAGCGAACGGCTAAATAAAAGTGAATATAATCACGCTCTTGTTGGGAAAGCTTGTCGCTGCCACAGCACACATCGTATGCGGTCTTTAAGCGCTTCACTAACGCCATAAAGCGGTGCTCTAGCTTCTGCGTTTGAAGTACAAACTCTGCGGCTTTGTTCAAGCAATTAAGTTGGGCGACAGACTCTCCAGTAAAGTATGGTGATTCATCGAATTTGTGCATTAACTTGCCCAATAAACCTAGGTGATCCTTCACCACAATAATGGACTGAGCAATGTCTTCAAAGTTGGTTTCATCGGTTTTTGAATACATGGCTAACGCCTTATTCATCTGCGTTTTGATACCTATGTAATCAACTACTAAGCCTTTGTCTTTACCTTCAAATTTCCTGTTAACACGAGAGATGGTTTGTATAAGGTTGTGGCGCTGAATCGGCTTATCAATATAAATCGTGTCGAGGAAGGGCACATCAAAGCCAGTCAGCCACATGTCTACAACAATGGCGACTTTGAAATTAGACTTCTCGTTTTTAAACTGGCGATCCAGCTCTTTGCGATACTCCTTTGTGCCAAGTAAATCCCACAGCTCTTTGGGATCATCTTTACCACGGGTCATCACCATTTTTACCCGTTCCATCGGCTTAATTTTCTTGCGCTCTTGGTCGGTTAACTTTGCGCCCTCCTCGCATTCACGTACTTCAAACCATGCAGGTCGAAGCTCTTTTAGCTCTTTATAAAATGCATAGGCCACTTCACGAGCAGAGCTAACAAACATAGCCTTGCCTTTGATGGTAGAGCCTTCTTCAATGCGGGATTCATAATGAGCAACAAAGTCTTTTGCTAGCGCACGAATGCGGTCTGGATCACCCAATATAGCGGTCATGTTTGCGGACGCTTTTTTGCTTTCTTCTATCTGATATTCATTGCTGCCATCATCGGCACATTGCTGGTAATACGCCTCAATTTCATCAAGCTTAGCATTATCCAGAACCACTTTGGCCGCACGCCCTTCATAAACGATACGCACGGTGATCTCATCTTTGACCGATTCTGTCATGGTGTAGCTATCAACAACCTGACCAAATACATCAAGCGTTGCATCCACAGGCGTGCCTGTGAAACCGACAAAAGTGGCATTGGGTAGTGAATCATGAAGGTACTTAGCAAAGCCGTAAGTCTTTTTCACGCCCTTTTCTGTGACACGAACTTTCTGATCTAAGTTGGTTTGGCTACGATGCGCTTCATCAGAAATACAAATTACATTATCTCTCGATGTGAGCAGCTGGGTATCCTCGGTAAACTTATGAATAGTCGTTAAAAACACACCACCACTATTGCGACCTTGCAGGAGTTCACGCAAGTGGTCACGACTTTCAACAGCAACAACCGTTTGGTCGCCAATGTAAGCTTTTGCATTGGAAAACTGCTGGGATAATTGATCGTCCAAGTCAGTTCTATCAGTGATCAGTACGATAGTTGGGCTTTCAAACTCAACGCTTTTCATCAGTAGGCGCGATAAAAACTGCATGGTAAAACTTTTGCCGCAACCCGTTGCGCCAAAGTATGTGCCCCCTTTACCGTCACCAAGGGGCTTTCGTGCCTGCTTGATATTGTGGTGGAGCTTCCTGGCGGCATAATACTGCGGGTAACGACACACTATTTTAAGTTCAGCTTTGGAGCTATCAGGGAAATATATAAAATTACGAATAACGTCTCGTAAACGTGCTTTATTAAACAAGCCCTGCAACATGGTATGCAATGAGCTAATGCCGTCTTTTTCAATCGACTCATTGCCTGTTATTTTGCGCCAAGAATAGAAGAACTCGTAGGGTGCAAACAAGCCCCCCATTTTGTTATTCACACCATCACTGATAACGCAAAAGGCGTTGTAGACAAACAATGCTGGAATATCTCTTCGATAACGAGTGGTTAGCTGGACATAAGCATCATGTATGGTGGCTTCTTCTTCTCGAATAGCACTTTTAAACTCGAACACCACCAAAGGCAGCCCATTAATATACAAAATACCATCAGGGATACGCTTTTCATCAGCGCCTTCAATTTCAAGTTGGTTAACAATTTTATATTTGTTGGTATCATCATAAATCTGCGTCGACTCTGCTACTTCAGGTAGCTCAGGCACATCCTTATTTACTAAATCAGGTAGAAGGCTCTGCACCACATTGGTGTAATCAATTAATTGGATATAGAGATCTTTTTGAGCCGAAGAGCCAGGCCTAGAGCCTGCTTCTCGCTTAAACAAAAAGCCGTCACTTAGCCATTTACAGAAGGTTTTATTGCTATCGTAAAGGTCACTGGATGGCAACGACTCTATTTGACTTATGATAGCGTCAATTTCACTGGCGGTAATGTTGTCAGCTTCATACTTAGCAGCTAAGAATTTGCGTAAATCGTCTTTAATCAAAACTTCAGAGCCACTGCGGGTAAGCTCACCACCTGGAACATAAGGAATCTCTTGCTCGCCAAGTAACTCAATAATTGCCGCTTCTAATTGTGCTTCGTCAAATTTCAATTTCATATAGCGCCTCAAATATCCTGTTACAACTCTATAACTTGCCAATCAAATTTGGCTTATCATGAGCTAAAGACTCTTCCAGGAACTCGCTTACAACAGCAGCGACCTTGGTTACCAACCTTTGATCCGCTGTGAAGAAGCCAAGCGGAATGTGAACAGGACTAATGTCGGGCAGAGAGAAATGATAAACCACAGCAGCAAACTCATTTTCAGCCAGCAAGACCTCAACACTGCCATCGAATAAACCGTTTCTAATGCCCTCACACAACGTTAAATTCCCTAGTTTGTGTTTCCAAGCTTTGCCAGCGTGAGTTTTTATGTTGTGATCATCATCGCAGGGTAAAAACACCCTCAGTTGATATGGGCTTGCTTTACCATTGGCTTTAATACTAGCGAGATACTCTTTTGCTTTATTAAAACTCTCACTCATCCCCCAGTAACGCGTGTTAGCACCTAACCATAGTAATTCTCTAGACTTTTGCGAATTTTTCTTGCGGTTTGTATCTTTGATATGCTGCTCAATCATCTTCCACGGCTGTTTGCCATATACTGGGCCAATCAACAACTCATATGGCTTATCAAAAGACCCTTGGCCCATTTCCGCGATCATAGCGCGAAAGTCGATGCCCTCGTCTTTGATAAAGCGAGATACAGACATATCTTCAAATGCATCCCATGCTGCGGCAATGCTATCAAGGTTACTGCCTAATCGAATGTTGTCCGTTTCATCACAAATAGCCTGCACAATTGCTTCGTCATTTTCGTAAAGCTTATCAATATGATAGGGGTTAATTCGATTATCGAAGTCTATTTCGAACTTGCGTCTCACCCTATGAGCAATCGTCTTTTTTCTTGAGACTTTATCAACTGAGTAAAGGCTTGGTAATGAATTATCGTGTGTTTTAATAACACCCAACTCTCCTTTTTCAGCAAGCCGTTGAAAATACTTAGTAAACATCGCTCTCGCATGCTGCTCACTTAAGCTTTGAACCTCGTGATTCACCTTCAAACGTAGTCCCGGGTGCCAATGTTCATGCTGGTTTTTAACTTTATTAAACCCAGCTAACTCAAATGTTAGTGAAGAAGTTCTCGATTGCGGTTTTTCAATCATTGGCTTGTCGTCCAATGCTGAAAAGTAACCTTTGGCCAAGGGTGTTAAAGACAGCTTTGCTTCATCCGTAAAGGTAATCTCCCCTTTACTCAAAGGCTCGTCGATAGCAGCCGCTAATTCACGTTGATTAAAGCCAAAGAAAGAAGCCAATTCAAACTTCGAAAGTGGCGATATATATAACACTTTCAAAAGAAACTCTTTCACAAAAGGAAAGCCCTGTTTGCTCAAATAAGAGTATTCAATACTGAAGGTTTCTGAGGGGACAATATAGTCCACTTCATTAAATTCAATCGTCGCGTTTTCCATAACTGCTATACCGCCTTTTTAAGTTTTTTAGTCGTAACATCCACAAAGCGATATAAGCCTTGGTTACTATGTTCTTCCATAAATGCTATTACTTTGCCAAACGGTAATTGGGTGTTCTTTCCTTGCCACATTCTCTTATCTCCAACTATGACCAAGCGATCCATCGCTCGCGATAACGCTACATTTATTCTGTTTGGCAAATACAAGAATCCTGGAGACTGACGAGGCTCAGAGCGCGTGACGGATAAAATAATAATGCGATTCTCTTTACCCTGATAACTATCCACCGTGTCAATTTTTAATAACTTTATGAGGTCATCAGACAAGCCAGCCTTTTTCACTTTTTGTCTCAGGTGTCTTTTCTGTTGTGCATACATACATATAACACCAATAGCTGCCTCCCCCTCTTTGACCTGTTCCATCAGTGAATTAACGAAACTCTCTTTTGCCTCAATCTCTTTGAGTAACGCAACAATGGCATCTGCTTCTTTTTCATTGTAGATATTCCACCTGGATCCTTTTTCCTGATGATTGGCTTTTTTTCCTAGGATAGAAGTATCAAGCCATGTGGTCGGCGCTTGTATTGCCTCCGGCACATCAGCATATATGTCTGGAATTTTGCGTTCACCATTTTCCAGCTCACCATCATAAAAACACTGAGAAACCAAAGTACCGATGGCTGGAGCCATTCGATATTGAACCAGTAACTTGGCACCAACCTGTTTGCCATAGTCACTTTCAAACGCTCTGGCGAAGTCACTGGCAATCAATTCATCTATATCGTTGGCCGAATTAACCCCAAGGTGTCTTGCCAAAGCTTGTTTATGAGGGTCGGTGTACAGCGGGGGTAACTGCTTGTGATCTCCCACCAGCAATATTCGCTTACCAACCTGCATCGCAATTGCCAGTTCACTAGCGATAGAGCGTGCCGCTTCATCAATAATGACCCAATCATATTGATTAGTCGCAATATCGATGCTCCAGTTGCCGATGCCTACGCATGTACCAGCAACCAACTGCTTGGTACGAGCTAAAAACTCATCAATATTTGCATTGCCCGATTGCATCAGCCGGATCATATCCTTCGATATGTTGACCAAGCGCTGTACCGAGGTGCTAATATTTGCTTCTATTGCATACTCGTGGTTGAGCTCTTTCACTAACCTATCGCGAATATCGCCTAAATTGTCATGCCAGTCCTTGTTCTCGCGTACTTGTTGAGAGAGTCGACTGTTGATTAAAGACTTCCTTTCACCAATTTGCTTTTTTAGTTTCTTTCTTGGTTTAGCGTCCATTTCTTTATCGTCAAGCGCCGCCAAATCACTCATTTGCTCATCGATATGAGACAACAGCTGTTTGTCTAAATCTAAGTAGGCTTCTAAGTAATCGGCAGGCGCTTTAAGTGACTTGGCTAAACTCAATACACGATATTTCAGCTGTGTTTCAAATTGAGCCACCTTTTGACTAACAATATTATCAGCATAAGCATCTCGCAATGAATGTGAAACGGTCGCTTCGTTGCGACTGAAGCGAACAACATCAAGCGACGTCTTTAAACGACTACAGTGTTTCCGAATTCGTTCAGCGGCGGTGTTTACCGCTTCATGTGATTGGCTCACCAATAGGATCCGCTCTGTCCCTTGTTTTTCAATCAGGTAATGGACGAAAGCGGCAATAAATTCAGTTTTACCTGTCCCAGGTGGCCCTTGTAGCATCGACAGCGGACCAAACCGCAACAACTTTTCAAAGGCGATGCGCTGTTTGTCATTGAGCCTGATAACATTACCGTTATCATCCTCTCGGTCATACCTTGAGAAATCCTCGTCGGTCACCGTTAAATTGCTATCGAGCGGCTCTAACGCGCAATCAGGCTCAAAGTAATCCGACAAATTCTCAATCACAGCATCTCTTTCAAGTATCCGGGTTACGGCATTTTTTCGTTTATTAAAAGACGACTTATCCGCCCTGCTGCGAAAGAGAACAATATCCGCTTCTTTTAATCTCAATGCTTTTGGTGAAAACTGAGAAAGCTGGACTTTATTAACACCCGAAGCGGCTAAATTAACCTCACCAATGAGGTATTCATTTTCACCATCGACGATAAGCGCTTCAACTTGATCTTTGGCCTTAAAGCCATCAAGCGGGTCTTTATCAGCTTCGTACGGCAAGATCAGAATACCTTTATCGTCTTTGTGCGCACTGGGCTCACCGAGTAGCTCTACATAAGGGTGAGACTCTGTCTCCGTTTTAATAATTGCCTGCCACAGCTCTCTTGTTGAAATAGGCTTAACGGCTGGTGTCTCTTGAGCATCAGGCAAGTCGTCGCTTAGCGTCGAAGCGTCCGCCCGCCGTTGTTTCAACTGAAACTGTTTTACGGCATTTTCGAAGCTGTAAAACTGCCTGATACGTAGGTTGAGATTTTGCAGGTTACTGGCTCGCCCTTGAGAAACACGCAAGGCAAACGGTAATTCCAATACTGCGCTATCTATGTCTCTAGCTGATAGGCTATCTCGTACCAGCGGCCGCATACCATGTTCGAATTCAAAATTTATAGGGTCAAAGAAAAGCTTTTGTACACCGCCCAAGCCAGAAAATACAACAACTAAGCCATAGCCTTTGTTGCGGTTTTCTTCTATTGATACATATAATTTACCGTTGTCTGGATAAATAATGACAGGATCGAAGCTTTCTCGTGGGCTACCAATTTCAATATCAATCGTTTCAATGCTAGGTTGTTCAGTTTTTTCAGGGTTGACTACCGCTTCTTTAAAGCGCGTGAGTTCTTTAAAGCCAAAATCAACGTCTCCTAACTCATGCATGATTGCCTTGCTAATTGCTTCATGACGCGGGCTCTGAACACCCCAATCAATTTCAAGTAGCTCCGCACAGATTTTCATTACCGCGTAATTATCACGCTCAAAGGCCGAACAATTATCAACATTATCGGGACTGTACTGAGTATTAAATAACTCCTCAGCATCGTGGTGAAAGTCCAACACATCAATAACAAACACATCACCCTGCTTGTCGACCAGTACATTTTCTGGCTTTAAATCCCCATGTGCAAAGCCCAATGAATGCATATGCTCAACATGCACCACTAAGCTTTTTACAATGTTATTTCTGCGATTGCGCATGCGGTAAGGGTCAAGCGGCTCAGCGTCTATCCACTCACTGACTAAATAGAGCGAGCTGTCACGTGCGGTAATACCAAAATCAGTGATGGCTGGGATAAAACTCAAGTTAAGGCTTTGGAGCTTCTCGACACGCTCTAAAAAAGACAAGGTGCGCATTCCTAGGCCAGCGTTAATATCACTTGGGTTAATATTATTCCAAACCTTCACCACACCACTTTCGGTCTTGTAGACTTCTTTTAAGTCCGTTTCAGAGATAAACGCTTCTTCTGGGTGTAATCGACTTATTTTGGTTTGTTTAACAAAGCGTATTAACTCGTCGGACGAAAAGCTGAACGCATCTTCTTTGCTGGGTTCATGCTCTACAAGTGCATCTAAAAATTCCCCCGCACTTGCAAATGTTTTGCCGTTAAAAGCATCGAGTAAAACGTTGCCATACCATTGCTGGCATTGTGACAGTTGCTCTTGGAGGTGCTTTTCAAGCTTAGGAGTTAAGCGTTGACCTTCAATAATTGCCCAAGCAATCATAGCTAAGCGCGACACATCATAGTGGTATGGCGATGATGATGGCGCTGCTTGGTTATGTACAGACAGCTCGTCGCGAACATCACCAACGGTTTCCTTTTTGCGGGCAAACGCGGAAATAAAATTCGACAACGCTACACGTTGGCCGGTACTTAGCCAAACACTGTGGCTGCCTACGTCACGGTGCGCAAGGTGTAATTGGTGTAAGTCGGCAAAGCGCGCCACTAACACTTTAACTAAGTTAACACGCTCATCCGTTGATAAGTGCTCACCATAGGTAGCAATAAAGTCATTGAGTCGTTCGTGGCCATGGGGAAGCTCAACCACCTCGTTGTATTGTGTGGTTATTTTATCTTTTGACGGTATCGTCAAAGAGGAAACACAGTGCTCGTATAGCTCCCTATTCTCTCTTTTTATTTTAGTCAGCACCTCGCGCTCACGAGACGCTATTTTTAACCGCCCATCTGGGGTCTTGGCATCATGGCTTGCCAGCTTATCAAAATCCCAACTGCGAATAATGGCACGATCATTTTTATCGGCCTCGCTTTGTGCCAAGTATTCCTTATACACCTGGTTCGGATGCTCAAAAATCTGCTCTTGCCCTAACCAACCATCAACCGACAAGGGCCTGGCTTCAACTTTTTTGTCGTTAAGTAATAAGCCTTGCTCAAGCAACGGCAGGTCGTTAAGTAAGACTTTCGCCTTCGGATGAGGCCTGAACCGTTCATTGAATAGACGCTCATTAGAGCACAGTTTACAGAACTCGTTTAACGAAATGGTATTTGCTAACTCTTTCGATTCAAGACCGGAGAAGTCGCTGTCGCCACTCATAACCACCAAAAAGTGAATATGTGGCGTGCGCCCTTCATTGCTGAATTTGCCAGCGAATGGCTTGAGTAGATTTTTAAGGAGAAACTCTTTATTACGGGTAACCTCGACAGGCGACTTGCCCCTATCCTCATTCCCCCAAAACCATTTGCCTTTGCTTGAGGTAACTGGCTTGCCGTTCCAATGCTTTAACTCCACAATCAAAATATTGCAGTGCGTAACGATGAGTAAGTCTATCTCACCTTGCTTATGCTTATTTATAAAACGAAAGCCGGCATAGCCTTTCCAGCCCTCGTTAAATGGCTGCTTGAGCGCTTGCAGCGCTGCAAAACCATTGCCACTGGCTTTCCCTTTTCCAGCTTTCTTGCGCGCAGAGGGAGCACTGAGTACGTTTTCAATTTTTTTAATCGCGTCGATTTCGTGGCGCTCAAGCCCACCATCCCAATATTTGATATCCATATGCTTTTCTTATTTACTTCTTTTTGATAACCACGTAAGGCACTAACAATGGATGTGCCTTATCCTAAAAAACTTAAGCGAAGTCCTGCTAACCAAGAAGCTCTATCATATGTGCTTATCACTTTGCTTCTACAACTTTCATTATGCAGCCACCTCTTGTTCTTCAGGTGATTTAATTGCTTCTGCTTTAATGCCCATCATCATATTGTAATGAGCTATATGCCCTGAATACTTGAATACATCCCTGAATACGTCACGATATATATCAACCGTATCATTTTGATTTTGGATGAACAAATCATCAGGCAAGCAATGAGAACCATCATTAATCCAATACAATAATGAGCGGCAAACTTGCTGTTCTTGAGGGTTTTTAAACTTAGCTTCAATATCACCATCACTAAATTTGCCAAGAATCTTAAAGTAGTTTTCTAAAATTCTACGCATTGTATTTTGTATAGTAATGCACGAATTGCTGCCTTGCTCTTTGATTTCACGCCAAAGCAGTTCATATGACGATTCAATTGGATTGCGCTGCTCGTATGGCTGAATGGAAGTTATATTGTTTGCTTTTCGTAAAATCCAAAAATGCGTTTGGTTACAACCATTGGCTCTACCACCTTGAAATGAAGCCTCTTTATGAAAGTAAACATTATGCGTGAACAATAAGAGTTGCTTTATAGGAGAGCCATCTTTAACTTCTTTAATCATTTGTTTAACAATAGCGCTTACGATATAAAGCACATTGCTATCTAAGCTTGAGATTGGATCATCAATCACCACCACTCGGTTTTCTGTTACAGCGTCTTGAGTTAATGCACCATTGGCCAATTGCACAAAGTACAGGAATGTAATGAATGTAACTTCACCTTCACTTAGTGTATCTAGTGCCAATGTGCCGTCTTGACGTTGAATAACGTAATGGTTCGCCAGCTGCTTAGATGGCAAAATTTCAAAATTTAAAAAGCCATATGCTTTCAATAGACGATTAATTTCATCTACAGCAGGTTGAACACTAGTATTATTTTTACTTAATTCCTCCAACTCTGTTTTTAAAATTGTAACTTTTGCAGTGCGCTCATTAACAGTTTTATTGAGCTGACCCACTGCTTTCTCTAGCCCTGTTGCTTTCTTCTTATAGCGCTTGTAGTCATCATTGATTTCATCCGCTAAAAATTGCCAAACCTGAGCTTTAAACTTCGCAATTTCCTTATCAAAGTCTGTCGCCAACTGATTATGGCTTCTAATCTCATCATTAGCTTTATTGATTAAGTCCTGCAACCCCGTTGAAGCATCTGTCGTAGGACAAACTTCAAATTGTAAGCTCGCTTTTTCTACTTTCTCCGAAAAACCAAGAACGTTTGACTTAATTGCGCTTTCAAGAGCATGAAAGTATGGAATGAATGCTTCCAAATCTAACTTGCTGTTTGGATTATTTCTTTCACTATCTAACAACTGTTGCAGAGAGTTAATAAGCTCATCTGCAATTTGAGCATAACTTTGTCTTAGTTCTGCGACTTTTTCAGTTTGCACAGAAAAGTCATCATCAAAATAACCTTCTAGCTGAGCCTTAAATGCTTCATCAATAGTGGCCCGCTGACAAAATGGGCAAGTTTCACCTTCTCCAAGATATTTTCGACCTTGGTTTACCCAATCATGACTGCCGAGAGCATCGATCATTGCGGCTATATTAACGTCACTTTTACCAACAATAATTCTCTGCCAAATATCATCCTGTTCGATACGTGAAAGTAAGTCAAAATTGATTGAAGGAAGTTCTTGATATACCTCTGGGCGCTCGCCTAACAAGGTTTTCGCTTTTTCAATTAGCAATTCATGTTTTAAGACCTGTTCTTCATCAGATGCAGAATCGGAAAATTGAAGGATTTTATCTTTGAATAACTTTTTCTTTAAGGAGCCTTGCAGGGCCTCTTTGAAGTCATCACCATACTTTTTATACAGTGACCAACATTGCTCAGTAAACTCAATTACTGCCGTATCTAATTCAACATTTTTTTGCTTAAGGACTGTTTGATTGCCTTTGAGCTGTTTGTCTTCGTTTTCAAACTCAGCTTTTTTCAAACGAATCTGTTCAACCTGTTCGGTACTCGCTTCACCTAAAGTAAAGACCCCAGCAATATCACTACCACCGAAGTTCTTATCTCTAAATGCTTTGTTGTAAACAAGTGTATTCAGAGGGGTGTTCCCTTGCCACTGAATGGAGCACTCATTAAACTTCTCTATGCTAGTGTCGGTTAGATAATTAGAGGCTGTTGTTTTACCACAACCATTAGCACCATAAAAAAAGTTAACTTTTTTCAGGCCATTAACTTCAATACCATCAGGTTTATAAGTGGCAACGCCTTTAAGTTTGAACGATTCGATCATTTAACAATCCTTGCTTTTATTCTTGTAGTTGCAATTCACCAGAGATTAGTTTTGGTAGTAATGAGTCTCTAATTTCCGCCAATGGTTTCAATTGCTTTTCATTGGCAGCTTTTTTCAGCAGGAATTTGCCTGCTAAATCTTCAAACCTCTTGAGTATTTCATCACTTGAATATACGCAAAATGCATTTATTACATCTTCGGGTTTAATGGCTGGATATGCAGCTCCATCAGCTATTCTGGCAAACTCAGTAATGCTGTCGTCATTTGTAAGCGAAAGATAGGTAAAAGCTCGGTAGCTTTCATTCAAGGCTCTGACAACCGCAAAGCCAGTACTTCCAGTTAATCCATTTTCGTTTACATAGGCAAAAGATCTATTAGCTGGGCGAACAACACCAATGATAATATCGTGTTGCCTTAACACTCTTCTTGCTCTGCTTGGCGCCTCCTCAAAAGTGTAATCAGCCGCACCCAAAATAGTTCCATTTTTAGCATTTGCTAGATCTACGTACTTGACTGATTCAGGGGCGTTTTTCTTTGTCCATGACTCAGGATTGACTTTGTTCATTGAACCTATGGTTTTAACCTTCCAGCCTTTAGGTATCCAGCCTGCGATGCCGATATTTGGGTCGCCCGTTTGTTCAAATTCACTTGGGAATAATGTACGCATCTCTTGTGGCAGGCCATCAGGGAGTGGTGCAAAGCCTGGTAGCTGTTGTGCCTTTTCTTTATAAATAGCGCGTTGCTCAGCTTTGTGTTGCAGTGCATCAGGAATATCGTTGCCAGCGGCAAGGGCGTTGTCGATAACGGGATCAAAATCAACAAACCAGCTTTTAAATACCGCCTGCGCCATTTGTTCTAGGGTTTGGTTGGTTTTACGATTAAGCTGAATTTTTTCTTCTATCAGATTAAGTATTCGAGTATTTGCTACTTGTTCCTCAAGGCTTAGTAGGTCGATCTCAATACTTTTAAATGCAGAATGGTTTAAATCTTTTTGGACTGAGCCTGAAGCAATATCGTTAGCTAGTTTGACGATATGAGGCTGTTTAAGAAACCAGTATAAATAGTCAGGTTCCAACAATTGCTTATTTGGTATTACCTTAAAACAATTATTGTGAACTACTCCTTTTCTTCCTCGAAAGACCAAACCCACTTGCCCAGTTCTCGTGAAAATAATCTCATCTTCTGTAGCAATACACTTCTCTGGTGCTGTTTCTTCGGTTAAGTATTGCGCTTCTGTTCCGTTGATTAAATCTGTAATTCTTAATAATGGGAGTCCATTATCCCCCATTAAATGTTTAGATTTAGAGTTAACGGCAAAGCCCTGAGACAAGCTTACGACTTCACCAATCCTAACTTTATTCGCCATAACCCAACTCCTCCAAGTTTTGACGAATTGCCTTATCCAGTTCTTCGGCCTGTTCCATTTGGCTATAAAGGGTTTGGCTTAATTCTTTCATTTTCACTTCAAACGGGATGCCATCATCTTCTATCTCGGCCGCGCCAACATAACGACCCGGTGTTAATACAAAGTCATTGGCTTTGATATCTTCTAATGTGGCCGATTTACAGAAGCCGGCGATATCTTGATATTTGCCGTCTTTCTCCTCGCCGCGCCAGGCGTGGTAGGTACGCGCAATGTCTGCGATATCATCTGTGGTGAGTTCTTTATGCACACGGCTTGTCATGGAGCCCATTTCGCGGGCATCGATAAACAGGGTTTCTCCCTGACGGTTACGGAACGGCTCGCGGGCATCGTCAAAATGTTGCTCTGTTTTATTCTTGGTAATAAACCATAAACACACCGGGATTTGCGTGGTGTAGAACAGTTGCCCGGGTAGGGCAATCATGCAGTCGACCAAGTCGTTTTCAATGATTTTCTGGCGAATTGCGCCTTCACCGCCCGTATTAGAACTCATGGAGCCATTGGCCAGTACAAAGCCCGCTGTGCCGTATTCACTGAGCTTTGAGATCATGTGCATGATCCAGGCATAGTTGGCATTGCCCGTGGGTGGTACATCAAAGCCCGCCCAGCGCGGATCGTCAACCAATTCGTTATCTGCACGCCACTGTTTTTGGTTAAACGGCGGGTTAGCCATAATGAAATCGGCTTTTAAGTCCGGGTGCTGATCTTTAAAAAAGCTGTCGCCGGCGACCTCCCCCAGGTTACTGGCGATGCCACGCACCGCCAAGTTCATCTTCGCCAGCTTGTAGGTGGTATTCGTGTATTCCTGCCCGTAAATAGAGATATCTTTGCGATTACCTTTGTGGCTATCGATGAACTTAAGTGATTGCACAAACATACCGCCACTGCCGCAGCACGGGTCGTATATTTTGCCCTTGTATGGCTCTATCATCTCAGCTATCAAGGAGACCACCGATTTGGGCGTGTAGAACTCGCCCCCGCCTTTACCTTCATTGGCGGCAAATTTGCCCAAGAAATATTCGTACACGCGCCCGACTAAGTCTTCTTCGGTCATATCGCATTCGTTGGCGACGGTATCTATGTTATTGATGGTATCGATCAGTGCCGCCAGCTTGCTTGCATCTAGCCCTAGGCGAGAAAAGTAGTTATCAGGTAATGCGCCTTTCAGTGATGCGTTGTTTTTCTCAACCGTATGAAGTGCAGTATCAATTTTAACCGCGATGTCGTCTTGCTTAGCCTGCTTTTGAATAAATGACCAACGGGCGTCTGCTGGCAGATAAAAGACATTGTCTTTGGTATAAAAGTCCACCATGTCGACATAGTCGGCCATGCCCTCTGCGACTAATTTTTCACGCTGCTTTTCAAACTTATCGCTAATGAATTTTAGGAAGATGAGACTGAGTACAATATGCTTGTACTCGGATGATTCAACACTGCCACGAAGCTTATTAGCCGCATCCCATAGTGATTCTTCAAACCCTTTTTCGGTTTTGGTAGACGCTTTTTTAGTTGTTTTTGCCATGGATAATATTCCTTAAATTATTTATGCCGCAATCAATGGCACTGAAACGGAAAAGAGGAGAGTGACGATTGCGACTTGCAGCGTTTTTACTGCCAGCTTGTTTGCTTTTTGACTGAGAAAGTAAACTAATTGACTTAAACGAGAAATGAAACCCAGTTTGCTACTAATAACATGGGCGGCAACATCAACATCACAACTTTGGTATTAGTATGGGTTTACAAAGACAGCTGTCACTTTGATGCTCCTACCTGAGCTTTTAATTATTGTCGTTTAAACAGCTTAACATTTCACTTAACTCTATATATTGAAAAATTAGGAGCAATTAAGCAATTAAGCTATTCAGATTTTTATAGCCAACTGAGTTGTTTTACACCTAAACTTGCGCTTTATCGCCGTGATTCTCAAGCCATTGGCGGCGATCGCCAGAGCGTTTTTTCGCCAGCAGCATATCCATCACCTCAACGGTGTGTTCCATCTCTTCAAGGGTAAGCTGCACCAAACGGCGAGTATTCGGATCCATGGTTGTTTCACGCAGTTGCAACGGGTTCATTTCCCCCAAGCCTTTAAAGCGTTGCACATTGACCTTGCCGCGTTTCTTTTCTGCTTCAATGCGATCCAAAATACCGGTTTTTTCTCCCTCATCTAGGGCATAGAAAACCTCTTTACCCACATCAATGCGATACAGAGGCGGCATGGCAACATAAACATGACCCTGGCGCACCAAGGTGGGGAAGTGTTTAACAAACAAAGCACATAACAAGGTGGCAATATGCAGTCCATCGGAGTCAGCATCGGCAAGAATACAAATTTTGCCGTAACGCAAGCCACTTAAATCGTCGCTGTCGGGGTCTATACCTAATGCAACGGAGATATCATGCACTTCTTGCGATGCTAAAATTTGTCCGGATTCCACTTCCCAAGTATTCAGAATTTTCCCTCGCAGCGGCATAATCGCCTGGAAGTCTCTATCCCGAGCTTGTTTGGCTGAGCCGCCCGCTGAGTCCCCTTCCACTAAAAACAATTCAGTGCGCTCACTTTCGTTACTACTGCAATCGGTTAACTTACCGGGCAAAGCGGGGCCTTGCGTAACCTTTTTACGCACCACTTTTTTGGCGGCGCGCATACGTTTTTGAGCGTTACTAATACATAGCTCAGCAAGAAGCTCGGCAATATCGGTGTGCTCATTTAGCCAAAGGCTAAAGGAGTCTTTAACCACCCCAGAGACAAACGCTGAGCACGAACGTGACGACAGCTTTTCTTTAGTTTGTCCGGCGAATTGAGGGTCTTGCATTTTTACCGATAATACATAGGAGCATTTTTCCCAGATATCTTCTGGCGTCAGGCGTACACCACGGGGCAACAAGTTGCGGAATTCGCAGAACTCTCGCATTGCCTCGAGCAAGCCTTGGCGCAAGCCATTAACATGGGTGCCGCCTTGTGCGGTAGGAATGAGGTTAACGTAGCTTTCTGTGATCGATTCACCGCCCTCTGGCAGCCACAACAAGGCCCAATCCACTCCTTCCGTGGCACCACTAAACTCACCGGTAAATGGCTGTTTAGGCAGTGCTTCAAAGTCTTTGGTTGCGTCTTTAATGTAATCTTGTAGGCCCGCCTCGTAGTACCACTCCTGGGTTTCTTTATTTTGCTTGTTGATAAAGCGGATGCGCAAGCCAGGACACAATACTGCCTTGGCTTTGAGAATATGATTGAGCTTAGAAAGCGAAAAATTCGCGGAGTCGAAATACTTTGGATCGGGCCAAAAGCGAACTGACGTACCGGTGTTACGCTTACCCACAGTCCCGGTGACTTCTAAGTCTTTCACCTTATCGCCATCGGCAAAGGCAATCTCATACACTTGCCCGTCGCGACGCACAGTCACTTCAACACGTGTTGACAGCGCATTGACCACTGAAATACCCACGCCGTGCAAACCACCAGAGAACTGGTAACTTTTGTTAGAGAACTTACCTCCTGCGTGAAGCTTAGTTAAAATCAGTTCAACCCCTGGGATCCCCTCTTCAGGGTGAATATCCACCGGCATACCACGACCATCATCAATGACCTCTAACGAGTTGTCCTCATGTAAAATGACATCTACCTTACTGGCATGTCCGGCCAGCGCCTCATCAACACTGTTATCGATCACTTCTTGACTGAGGTGGTTAGGGCGCGTGGTGTCGGTGTACATCCCCGGGCGGCGTTGCACCGGCTCGAGACCATTTAATACTTCAATTGCTTCGGCGTTGTAATTCTGCTGGCTCATATTTTTATTCGTTAACGGCCTTAGTGGTTAGAGAGATATTCAGAAATTGCATTATATGGGCAAAGTAGCGCTCAAACCCAATAAAACTGTGGTTGCCACCCGCTTCTACTTGTTGTTTACAACCTTGATAGTAAGCGACAGCCTGCTCATAGGGTAGCACTTCGTCACCCTCTTGTTGTAACAAAAACAGCAGCTCGGGGGAAGTTAATTGCTGTAAATAAAGCCCCTGCAAGGCCTGCATGTGAGTGTGATTCAGCTCATAACTATAATTTTGATAGGGGTTGTACTGCACCCCGCGATACTCATCGAGCAGCTCAAAAGGGCGTACGGCAGGGTTTATCACCACGCTTGGTAAATGATAACGCTGCGATAAATACGTAGCATAAAAGCCACCAAGCGAACTGCCGATTAAGGCGGTGTCTTCATCCACCAACGCGCTCAAGTGGGCGATCGCCTGCTCTGGGTCATGGCTGAGGCGTGGCACAATATACTGCCCCTGCCAAGTACGTAAGTGCTCACCAAGCTGCACTGCTTTGTGGGAGCGCTCGGAACTATTGAAGCCATGAATATAAATTAATTTGCGAGCCATTTGACCTCTGTGATGGGCGCTTTATTGGCCTCAAGACGCACGCGACGATACCCTGGGCCGAGATTTTCTTGCTGCCAACTCGCTGCATTTTTTACAAATTGCACCGAGGTGGCGGGGGTGCCGAACACCTCAACACCTTGGTAATCATGGTAGTAATCATGATGTGTATGGCCATGTAACACGGTTGCGCTGCGACTACGCGTCTCGATGCATTGCAATAACGCATCACCATTTTCGAGAATATGCTTATCTAAATAACCGTGAATAGGCAATGGGTGGTGATGGGTAATAAACACATGCTGAGAAGCGGCTGTATCAATGGCATCACCAAGCTCAGCCAAATGATTCTCTGCCACCCACCCTGCCGGTGTATCGCCTTTGCTATTAATCAGTAAAACCTGGCCACAAGCATGCTCAATGCGTTTTTCAGGACGAATTTGCCCCTCTGTCATCGCATTGAGTTGACTAAGCTCGTCATGGTTTCCCGGTACCCAAAATACCGGGCACTGCAACGCGCTATTGGCCACCAGCTCAGCAAACAGTTGATAAGATTCAGGGCTGTGGTCTTGGGTAAGATCGCCACCGAAAACCACAAAATCAAATGCCTCAGCGGCCATGGCCGCCAGCGTTTGTTGTAAATGCTGCGCTGTACGCACACCAAAGTACTGCTCTTGCGGCTGCGCAAATAAATGCGCATCGGTAAAATGCGCGAAGTTTAGCTCAGTGCTGGCAGGGCAAAAATAAGAGGGGTCAAACCAAGCCACTGTTACAATCCCAATCTAAAACCGCTTCACCATGTGACATACAAAAACTCAACCAGTCATGCAAAAACGCATTAACTTGGTATTTTTCGTCTTTATGATGCATTTTCGGGTTCGGGTAACCATAAGATGGCTTAATACGCGTATGGTAGTTTGGATGCACTACCTCTGCGACCTTGGCATCGTGATAAATGCGAACATTCATTGGCGGTGTGAATAGGCCCTCCACCGCTCCTTGCACTTGAGTAATACAAATATCAGTGGTGTATTTGGCAGCCTGCTCAATCACAACCTCATACTGCTCGTTGGCAATAGTGAGTAGCTGCGATGCGCCACTTGTGCCAGCGCTTGGCAAAATACGCATCACGTTGGCATAGTTGCGCTCACACAAAGTGAGGTATTTAGGCAGGGATTGAATGTATCCTGCTTTTCTTTGTACTGTCACTCACCGCCCCATTGCTGTTGAATTCGCTGCTCATTGAGTGCTAACCATTGTAGACTAATCACTGTGGCGGCGTTATCAATTTCCCCGTTGTTTAGGCGCGCCATTGCCTCATCAACAGCCATCACATGTACTTTAATATCTTCACCTTCATCATCCAGCCCGTGCACCGTGCCGCCGATTCCTGATAAGTCAGTTTGCGCTAAATACAAATACAACCGCTCTGTTGTCCCGCCGGGGCTCGAAAGGTATGACAGCATGAAGTCCAGTTGCTGCAATTCCAAACCCGCTTCTTCTTGCGCTTCTTTACGCACTACCGCCGGGTAATCTTCACTGCCATCAGCCATGCCAGCAATACATTCTAATAGCCAAGGGTTGTCTTTGGTTGCCAAGGCGCCTATGCGAATTTGCTCGACGAGTAACACCGAACGCGTTGCTGGATCATAAGGCAACACGGCCACAGCATGGCCGCGTTCAAATATTTCACGCTCAATGATTGCACTGGTGCCACCGGCAAATAATGCGTGTTTGAAACGGTACTTATCGATTTTGAAAAAACCTTTAAACACTTCTTCGGTGCTCTCAATGGTCACGTCGCCTTTATCGAACTGATTGATTTTATTCATTTTATACTCGCCACCCCACTTGGCCAAAAAGTTTATAAGTCAACGGTCGCGTTTACCCTTCCGCGAAAATTATATTCTGTTACACTTAAGCGCAGTCAATTTACGTTTTTGCTTTTCGCAAATCGCGAGAAACACGATAACATGCTCCTAATTCGCTGAATATTCTAAGGACTGTACTGATAATGAAAAAGACACTACTGACCACGCTGATTGCATTGAGCTGCAGCTTTAGCACTTACAGTCATGCTGAAGACCTAATGCAGGTGTACGAAATTGCACTTGAGAACGATCCCGTTGTTTTAAAAGCTAAAGCTAACGCCAAAGCACAAGAGCATAACACAGACCGTGCACTGAGCGCGTTGTTGCCTCAGCTTGGTTTCAGCATGGGCTACACTAAATCAGAAAGTGATAGCTACGAGTTTGATGACGACTTGCTACAACTGGTCAAGGTTGACAGCGAGCGCGATACCTTTTCTCGTGAGATTGGCTTAAGCCAAGCCATATTCGACCTTAACGCATGGCGCTCATTAGATATTGCCGAGAAGCAAGCTCTGCAACAAAAGACCGTATACGACCAAGCGCAACAAGCGCTGATTGTGCGTGTCGCACAGGGCTATTTTGAAGTATTAGCTGCCATTGATACCTTAGAATTTGTGCAAGCAGAAAAACGCGCTATCGAACGCCAGCTCGAGCAAACCAAGCAGCGTTTCGCGGTAGGCCTAACTGCCATTACCGATGTACATGAAGCGCAAGCGCAATTCGATAACTCAGTCGCCCGCGAAATCGTCGCTAAAAACGATGTTGAAACAGCGCGCGAAAAGCTCCGTGAAATCACCGGTAAGTACCACGCCAAACTCGACCAGCTTGATACTGAAACTTTCTCTACGGTGAAGCCGAATAAAGCCACCGAGGACTTTGTTACTCTGGCCAAAGCGAACAACTTAGAGCTGCAAGTTGCTAAAGCATCGGTTGATATCGCCAAACAACAAATCGATTTGGCGCAAACAGGTCACTATCCGAAGCTGACCCTCAATGCAGCCTACGGCGATTCATTAGTTGATAGTGAGCGTACTATCATGGGCCAAACCGTTGTTAATGACCATGTTCCGCGTGGCGACACAGCGTCAGTGGGCTTAAACTTCGAACTTCCACTTTACTCTGGTGGAGCAACAGTGGCTTCAACTGACCAAGCACGTGCCCTTTATGTTGTTGCCAGTGAAGACTTAGAAGCGACCCTGCGCGGGGTAACGCGAACCACGATTACCTCTTATAACCAAGTGGTGTCTGATATCGCTACCTACAGAGCATTGGAGCAAGCTGTGGTTTCCGCAGAAAGCGCCTTACAGGCCACGGAAGCTGGTTTCGAAGTGGGTACGCGAACTATTGTTGATGTGTTGATTAGCACCCAGAACCTTTACAATGCCAAACGTAACTTAGCCGATGTGCGTTACCGCTATGTGGTATCGACTCTGGCACTGAAACAAGCTGCGGGCACGCTTACCGCTGAGGACCTACAGGCAATAAATCAAGGCCTGAAGCCACAAAGCTAACGCGTCAAGATAAAGCCAGTGCCCAGCACTGGCTTTGTTATATGAATAACGTATACTGTCCGCCATCTACAACGGTGAATAACAACTACAGTGGTCAACAAAGCAACTTTCCAACTTGCCTTCTTAACCCCCAAGTATTGGCCAAGCTGGCTCTCCATTTTTTTACTTTACACCCTTAGCTGGCTACCACAATCCTGGCAATTAGCCTTAGGGCGTGCATTAGGTCGTTTAGTGCATCGGTTTGTAAAAAAACGCCGAAAAATTGCTGAAGTCAACATTGCCTTATGCTACCCAGAGTTAACAGAAGCCGAGCGCGCCGAGTTGGTGCTTAAGAATATGGAAAACACCGGCATGGCCATTTTTGAAAGTGCCATGGCATGGTGGTGGCCCGCATGGCGAGTAAAACGAGTGATGGGGTCCATCACCGGATTAGAGCATGTAGATCAAGCCAATAAAGACGGTAAAGGTGTACTGTTATTGGTGCCTCATATTCTGCATTTAGAAATGGCCTCTCGCGTAATGGGATTAGAGCGCCAAGGCGTGGCTTTTTACCGCCCCCATAACAATGCCTTAATGGATTACTTTACCGCCAAGGGACGTTTGCGTTCGAACGAGTATTTGGTTGGAAAGCGTGATGTTAAGTCTTTACTTAAAGCGCTAAAAGATAAAAAGTTTTGCTACTACCTGCCGGACCAAGATTATGGCCGCAATCGCAGTGTTTTTGCGCCTTTTTTTGCCGTCAAAGAAGCAGCAACCACCACAGGTACACTATTATTTGCAAATAGTCGCCATTGCCGAACACTGAGCATCATGACTCGCCGAGACGCACAGGGAAAATACCACCTCGCGGTGCAACCTCCGCTAGAGAACTTCCCCAGTGGCGATGATGTGCATGATGTCACGCAAGTAAACCAGCGTATGGAGCAAGCCATTAATAATGCACCTGAGCAATATATGTGGCTACACCGGCGCTTTAAGACGCGCCCTGACGAGCACGCACCGTCTTATTATCGCTAGTCAATAACAACAATGACCAACTATGCTTAACAATAACAACATCATCAGGAGTAGCTATGTGGTTTTGGATTAAACATTTATCACTGGCTTTTATTCTTATTTTAGCCGCCGCCTATTTTTTACTCGGCGATGGCCCTGTATTTCAAGTAAGGGAAGACAGCAACCCAGCCGCCAAAGGGTTGTCACAATTTTACGCTAACATCAAAAACACCGTGCGCAATGCCACTGAACGTGAAAAGTATGTTATCGAGCTGGGCGAGCCTAAAGACGACATCACGCGCATGCTGGAGCAACGTGTCGGTGTGGTGCAACCCACCGATATTCGCTGGCAAGGGCAAGTTAAAAGTCGTCGCTTTGCCGCTGGGGCTACACTGCGCAAGGTGATGTCTGACTTCGCCAAGGAAGAAGGTATCGCCTTTTACTGGTACTTAAATAAAGACTACGTAGTGAAGCATCCTTTTCGCGTAGACGACACTTTTGTATCAACGCTCTACCAAGTAGGCAAAGCGATTGACAGTGATTTTGAATACGAGGTACAGACCTTCTATTGCCACCGCGAGCGCGCGGCCGTGATCACCGAGCGCCCCTCACCTTATATTCGCGAAAACTGTAAAAAGATGTCTCGCGCTTAATGCCCCCTCATTTGGGAGCAGCAAAAAGTTGCTCCCAGATTTGGCTGACCGAGGCGATTTCATCTTGCAGCTCTATTTTGGCAACCATTTTCTCTTGATTGCGTAAACTCAGTACATGATATAAGCCCCGATAGTGGCAATAAGCGTGTATAAGCTGCTGCGTCTGACGTTCGCTGATACAGCCACAGTGCGCCGCCGCTTCCAAAATGCGGATATTATCTGAATACTCGAGTAATGCTGGATGGTGGTGCGCATGGGCCAAAACCAAAAATTGAGTGATGAATTCAATATCGGTCATCCCACCAACACCCTGCTTCAAATCAAGCATAAACTCGTTTTCCCGGTTTAAATGACGCCGCATTTTTTCCCGCATGGCGATCACGTCGTCGCGAAGCGATGCTATCTGCCGCGCTTGCGCTAATATCTCTATACGGATTTCACTAAATCGTTGGCGTAGCGCGCTGATTCCATAGACCATGCGGGCGCGCACCAAGGCCTGATGCTCCCAAGTCCAAGCTTGAGTTTGCTGGTAGTGAAGAAAGCTCTCGATATTGATGGCTAACAAGCCTGATGACCCTTCAGGGCGCAAGCGGGTATCGAGTTCATATAAAATGCCGGAGCTGGTGCGCGTGTTAAACAGGTGCATCAAGCGCTGCGCTAGTTTTAAATAAAACTGCCGTGCGGAAATCGACTTATCACCGTCGGTGCTGCTGTCACCATCGTGATTGTGAACAAAAACTAAATCGAGATCAGAGTCATAACCTAACTCCAATCCGCCCGCCTTACCGTAGGCTATTACGGCAAAGCCCTTATGTTGCTCATCGGTGCCGGGGACTTTGCCAAAGCGCGCCACCATTTGCTGCCAGGCAAGGTTAACTGCCTGCTCTATAATCGCCTCCGCTAACGCGCTGAGGTGGTCGCTGACCTTCATTACTGGCAACGCACCGGTCGCATCCGCCGCAGCGATACGTAATTGCTGGGTTTGCTTAAACTGCCTGAGCGCCTCCATCTGCATTTCTAAGTCATGCTCATCAATGCGTAAAAAATATTGGCGGATCTCGCTACTATAGGCATCCAAAGGGAAAGGATTGTAAAGCTCCGCAGGGTCAATAAGCTCATCCAACAGAATCGGATAATGAGCAATATGTTCGCCAATCCAACGACTGTGCGCACACAAGCGTACTAATTGCTGGAGAGCCCCTGGATTTTCAAGTAGTAACTCTAAATAGGCGGTGCGCGACATAATTTTATCGAGCACATTGGTGACCAAGGCCACGACTTCACCACATGCGTGAGCATGCTGCAGCTGTTGCAACACATGGGGCATTAATTTATCCAGTGTGTCTCTGCCACGTTTACCTATAGGCTGTTTGCTTACGCGCTCATGAAAGTGATTCAGGGGTCCCTGCCAGCTCATACGCTGCTGGGCATTGGCAATCACATCACTGAGGGCCTCGGTATCGTTATGCTCCCACGCCAGGGTATAGCTGTCATCCAAGTCATCACCCTGCTCTGGCTCAAAGCCAATGACTTGTTCAAACTCATCGCGTATGCGCCCCATCGCCGCCTCAATAACTGCACGACTGTGTTCTTCGTTAGCTTGATTGAGCAATGTATTTAGTCGCAGCCAATCACGTTGTGACTGCGGTAATTGCTGGGTCTGCTCATCATTAAAGGCTTGCAGATATTGTTCTACCTGGCGCAGCAACGCATAGTCTTGCCATAGTTGCTGCTGTTGCTCGTCAGTAAAAACCCCGAGCTCTGTCAGTGCAGTCAACGCTTTAGCTAAGCTTTGAGTTTGTAGTTGCGGCTCTCGACCTCCTCTGATCAGCTGCAGTGCCTGAACAATAAATTCCACTTCCCGAATACCACCAGCGCCCAACTTGATATTGTCTTGTAAACCTTTACGGCGCACCTCTTGGGCAATCAGTGATTTCATCTTGCGCAATGACTCAATCACTGAGAAATCAATATATCGGCGATAAACGAACGGTCTTAGCATCTCGTTAAACTCATGCACATAATTACATGGCGCGTGAATGAGTCGGCCTTTGAGCATAGCGTAGCGCTCCCACTCTCGGCCTTGCTCTTGATAGTACGCCTCCATAGCCGAAAAGCTCATGACTAAAGGACCACTGTCACCAAAGGGACGCAGACGCATATCGACGCGGAAAACTCGCCCATCTACGGTATGTTGGTCTAAGGCAGCAATCACTTTTTGCGCCACCTTAGTGTAAAACACCTGCGCTTCAATACTGCGCCGCCCGCCTTGAGTCGGAGTGTTAAGGGGGTAAGTGAAGATAAGGTCGATATCGGACGAGTAATTAAGCTCCTTTCCGCCCAACTTGCCCATACCTAAAATCATCATGGCGATCGGGTGGCCATGTTCGTCCACAGGCGCGCCATTAACTTTGGCTACCTGAGCGAAGGCCCATCGATTGGCTGCGTCTATCAGCGTATCACTTAAAGCAGACACATAAGCCATGGAGTCAGCGATGTCGTTGCCGCATACCAAATCGAGATAAGCAACCTTTAGCCAATACTGCTGGCGGTAACGACGCAACATGGTCAATGCCTGAGTTTCTGACACATCACCTAACTGCTGCGGCAAAGGATCCGGCACCGCACGACACTGCTGTTGCTCGGGGTCAACAAGCCACGCTCCCCACTGTTTATGGGTACTGAGTACATCGTAGGCAAAGTCGCTAAGCGCTAGCAGTTGCAACAAATCGTTATCTATTTCCGTGTCGCCATATATCTGTTCATAGCGATCTTTACCAAGTTGCTGTAATTGCGAATTAAAACCAGAAGGTGCAGTCATAGATACCGCTCTCTTTTAAGTTAGGGCCAACCGTACTAGAATGAAAACAAAGTTCCTTTTCGGCTGCCAGTATGACGTATTTTTCTTTGTCAAACGAGTCCTTATATACCTTTGCTATTAGCTTCGTAGCTATTGCTGCGGTGCTGTTTGCACTGCGTATTTACACCCAAGTCAGAGCGCGGCAGGCCTTAAAAGAAGAGCTCGCCCAGCGTGATAACTTTGCGCTGGGAATTAGCTATGCCAGTTACCTGCTCTCGTTAGTGCTGATTATCGGCTACCTAGTGGATGACTTTTCACTGACGGTGATGCGCGAAGAGCCGTGGAAAGTGCCGCTTTTGCTAATACTGATGCTACTTTTTACAAAAGTTGGTCAAGCTATTCATCGAAAATGGATTCTCAGTCGTTTTAATGAAGAGAAGGCTATTTTAAAGCAGAACGTGTGCGCCGCCTTAGTCGACTCGGGAATGTTATTAGGAAATAGCATTGTGGTTATAGGTTTGGTCAGTTGGTCTCAAACTAACAGCATGTATTCTTTGCTTGTGGTGTTTGTAAACTTCTTATTTTTGCAGGGCTTATTTGCCCTAGATAGCAAAGTGCGCGAAGCTCGCTTTGCTAAGGTAAACCAAGGCGCATCGCTGCAAAGTAACTTTAACTTGGAAAATACCTCAATCGGTATTCGTTACGCAGGCAAATCTGTAGGTATGGCTCTGGCCCTTTACGCAGGTCTAGCCAGCGCCAATTATTACAGCGGCAAGATGGTAGAAAATGTCTTTACATTGGCTGTGCACTGCGGTCTGATGTGGTTATTGGTCAATGCCATGGCTCGCGCCGTGTTGTTGATCGTACTTTATCGTGTCGACACCGGGGTCGAGGTTGATCACCAAGACAATGTTGGCATTGCTGCTGTGGTGTTTTCTGTATACTGTGCCATGGGCTATTTGCTGATTCAGTTTTTCGCCTAGTGGCAACGGAGAGAATGAATGGATAAGGATCTTAGCAACTATTTACTCATCGACAGCGATCCACTGTTGAGCCGAGCCTTTTGCGCCAACCCCGATGCGCACGGAGTGATAGTTGCTGGAGCGAACACCCGTCATATGGTTAAGCTTATGTTTGACCAGCAGGTAAAGGATTATTGTTATTGTGACTTTGATAACGAAATCAGTGTAGCTGAGTTATCAAGTTACGCCTCGCGACACCATAGCGTTGCTGGCGTGCTGGTGTTTGCCTGCGCCTATGAAAGTGCTAGCAATTCCTTTAAATGGGTCATTGATTCGTTACATGAAAATCGGTTATTAATAAATAAGCAAGGCGCTGATTACCACCTTACACCACTGACTACGCCCTATCACCAAAATCACCTCAGCTGTAATCAGGATCCTGATATACTTGCGCATTTAGGCGACTAGTTTAGACTGTCGCAAAATCCTGATGATGGACAGCGTAATGAGAATTCCGCATATTTTCGAGCCGACCATAGGCGCTTTAGGTACAGACTTTAATTTAAGTGATGATGCAGCTGGGCACGTAGGCCGTGTGTTGCGCATGCAAGTTGGCGATCAACTGCGGCTGTTTAACGGCCACGGTGGTGAATATCACTGTGAAATCGTTGATAGCAGCAAAAAATACGTGACCGTTCGCTGTATAGAGTTTATCGATAGTGAATGTGAATCTCCCCTTGCTATCCATCTTGGGCAAGTGATCTCCCGTGGCGATAAGATGGACTTTACCATTCAAAAGTCGGTGGAGCTCGGGGTGAGCGAAATTACCCCGCTATTTAGTGAGCGCTGTGGGGTTAAGCTCAATGGCGAACGCTTAGCAAAGAAGCATCAACAATGGCAGAAAATCGCTATCGCCGCAGCCGAGCAATGTGGTCGTAATCGTATTACCACCATTCACCCGCCAATCGCTCTGGAGCAATGGCTAACCCAGCCGAGCGACGCCACTAAGCTTACGTTACATCCTCGCGCGCAGCACAGCATTAAAACTATGCCGGCGCCAAGTGCGGGTGTGCGCTTTTTAGTTGGCCCTGAAGGCGGCTTTACCGATGCAGAGATCCACAGCAGTCATGAGCATGGCTTTATGGATATTCGCATAGGTCCACGCGTCTTGCGCACAGAAACGGCGGCTTTAACGGTCTTAAGTGCGTTACAGATGCAGTTTGGTGATTTAGCGAATTGAATTTACTGCGCGCCAACCCCATAAAATAATTAGATTGATTAAACGAGTAGAGCAATGGCAATTAAACTGGGCATTATCAGCGACCCAATTTCTGGGTTTAATATTAAAAAAGACACCGGCTTTGCAATGATGCTGGAAGCCGAAAAGCGCGGCTATGAATTGTATTATATGGAAATGGACGATCTGTTTCTGCGCCAAGGTGAAGCTTTTGCTCACGCTGCTCGCGCCCATGTGTTTGATAATGCCGAGAAGTGGTATGACTTAGCTACGCAACAGGACATTGCCTTGGGCGATCTCGATATTATTTTAATGCGCAAAGACCCACCTTTTGATACCGAATACATCTACGCCACCTATATCTTAGAGCGCGCAGAACTGGCCGGCGCCTTAGTCGTTAATAAACCGCAAAGCCTGCGTGATGCCAACGAAAAGCTTTATACCGCCTGGTTTAGCGAATTTACCCCAGACACCTTAGTGACCCGCTCGGCGAAGCAGATCCGCGCCTTCTTGGCTGAACATGGTGATATCATTATGAAGCCACTCGATGGCATGGGCGGCGCCTCTATCTTTCGAGTCAAAGAAGACGACGCCAATATCGGTGTGATCATCGAGACCCTGACTGAGCATGGCAAGCGTTATGCTATGATCCAAAACTATATTCCTGCCATTAAAGACGGCGACAAACGAGTGTTAGTCGTTGATGGCGAAGTGGTTCCCTACTGCTTAGCGCGTATTCCTCAAAAAGGCGAAACGCGAGGCAATCTCGCCGCTGGTGGTCGCGGTGAGGTGCGCCCTCTTACCGATGATGAGCGCCGTATCGCTGAGACACTGGCGCCAACGCTAAAGGCCAAGGGACTATTATTCGTGGGTCTGGATATTATTGGTGACAAACTCACTGAAGTGAACGTTACCGCGCCAACATGCGTTAAAGAAATAGAGGCTGAGAGCAACTTTTCTGTCACCGCATTGTTTTTTGACGCGCTTGAGCGCAATTTAACAACCTCTTAATCGTGGAGATGTCTATGCAGTCATTAACCAACCACTTTTTGGTCGCCATGCCCTCGTTACAAGAGCCATTTTTCAAACACGCAGTGGCCTATATTTGCGAGCATAACGACGAAGGCGCCATGGGTTTGGTGATTAACCAACCTATTGATGTCACGGTGGGTGAGTTATTAGACAAAATAGACATCGACAACGATAAAAACCAACAAGCCGCTGGGCGCCAGGTGTTTGCTGGTGGACCGGTGAAAACTGACCGAGGCTTTGTGCTGCACACGCCTAAGCCGGGCTACGCGTCATCGCAAAGTTTAAGCTCCGAAATAATGATCACCACCTCCAAAGACGTCCTTGCGAGTCTCACCACCGAGGATGCGCCGGAGCAATTTATCATCACCTTAGGTTATGCCGGTTGGTCTGAGGGTCAGTTAGAGCAAGAGCTGTTGGAAAACTCGTGGCTAATTATGGAAGCCGACCCGGAGGTTATTTTCAATACCCCCATCAACGAGCGCTGGCATAAAGCCTTAGAACTTATGGGTATTGATGCTAATAAGCTTAGTTTGGAGGCGGGTCACGCATGAGTGAGTCCTCAAGCTCTAAAATGGGCCAGCGCAGTGTAATGGGCTTTGATTTTGGTACCAAGAGTATTGGCGCCGCCATCGGCCAGGAGTTAACAGGTACTGCTAATGGCCTGCGCGCTATCAAGGCTCGTGATGGTATTCCTAATTGGGATGATGTTCGTACCCTGGTCGATGAATGGCAGCCAGACTTGTTAGTGGTAGGTTTACCACTGAATATGGATGGCAGCGAGCAAGAGCTCACGCGCCGGGCACGTAAGTTTGCCAATCGCCTGCACAATCAAACGGGGTTGCCAGTACAAACTCAAGATGAACGACTAACCACGGCCGCCGCCAAGGAGCAGTTATTCGCCGAGGGCGGCTACCGAAACCTAAGTAAAGGCAATATTGATAATGCCTCTGCGGTGCTTATTCTGGAGAGCTTTTTTGCCGCTCAAGGGGGCTATTAAGCACGGCCATCTGCGCTAAATCAGGTATAAACCCCGCTTGCTCGTAAGCTGATCGAATTCGGCCCTGCTCGCGTAGTTTGGCCAGTCCTTTTTGGAGTGCTTTAAAGGCCTGCTGACCGTGGGGGTGATTACGAGACACTACAAAGTGGCGACTGTCTTTTATTTGCACAACAAAATGCGGATGCGCCTTCAGTGATATGTTATCCAGTTGATAATGGTTATTATATTGAGGCATCAGTGGCATCAACATAAAGTCGACCCACTGCATCGACACCATACGCGCTTGCGATAGCCATTCATCTTCTTTAATGATGCGTTTCAACGGCAGTGCCTGCAAGGTGCGCCAATCACTGCGCCAGCGCGGCGTGGATACAGCGGTGAGTGCGGTCATATCGGCCAGCGATGTTATACTCTGCACCCGCGTGTTATCTGGGTGACTATAAATTCCCGCATAATACTCACCTTGACGGATCACCGCATCGCTGACAAAGCCGCTTCACTGAGCATTAGCGCATCAGCACGCCAATAGGTATCAAAGCTAATTAATAATTTACCTTGTTCCAGCAACCGCGTATTACGAAAATTAATCTTGCCGACACGGTAATTAAACGAGTACTCAAAGCCGCCTAGACGCAGCGCTTGCTGCGCTACTATCATATCGACCACATCCCGACGCACACGCTTACCGCTAAAGTCGCTAACGGCTAAGGGCGAGCGCCCAGCCAGAAAGGCCACATAATCGGTATAAACATCATCACGCAAATAGATGTCAATGCTTTGCTCCCTGCCCTGAGCGGGCAGTAGCACGGTGAGTATCAGCGCGTAAAAAAACGCCCTGATACTTCTTACGCTTGAGCGTTTAGCTATCGCTATCGTCGCCAAGGCCGTCCACCGTTACCCCTTGTAGGAAGCCTGCACCTTGTTGTTCGTTGTTACGAAGCTTAATCATCAAACGAAGATCGTTCGGTGAGTCAGCGTGGTGCAGTGCATCGGCGTAGTTGATAAGATTTTGCTTGTACAGATCAAACAGCGCTTGGTCGAAGGTTTGCATGCCCATTTCTTTGGACTTAGCCATCACCTCTTTGATGGAGCCGATTTCGCCTTTTTTGATCAGCTCGGCAATCATCGGTGAGTTTAGTAACACCTCAATCGCTGCCACACGACCATTACCATCTGTGGTAGGGATCAGCTGCTGAGCAATAATAGCGCGCAAGTTAAGGGCTAAATCATATTTGAGCTTGTCGTGCTTTTCCTTGGGCACCAAATGCATAATACGGTCAATGGCTTGGTTGGCATTGTTGGCGTGCAAGGTAGCAACACACAGGTGGCCCGTTTCAGCGAAGCTTAACGCATATTCCATGGTTTCTTGCGAGCGGATCTCACCAATTAGAATCACATCCGGCGCCTGACGCAGCGAGCTCTTCAGTGCAGCCTCAAAACTCTCGGTATCAAGTCCAACCTCGCGTTGGGTAATGATACTTTTGTTATGCTCGTGGACGAATTCAATTGGGTCCTCAATGGTGAGGATATGGCCTTTTTGGTTGCGGTTACGATAACCCAGCAGTGCCGCCAATGAGGTTGACTTACCGGTGCCGGTACCACCGACGAACAACACTAGACCACGTTTTTTCATGATCACATCGGTAAGCACTGAAGGCAAACCGAGTTCATTAACATCGGGTATGGTGGTAACGATACGACGAATAACCATCCCCGCCTGATCACGTTGCCAAAATGCCGAAATACGGAAACGCCCCTCATCGGTGGCAATGGCAAAGTTACATTCTTTAGAGTTGTGAAACTCATTGATTTGTTTATCGGACATTGCCGACTCAACCAAGGTCAATGCCTCATCATCACTGAGCACATAGTCATCAAGGGGAGTGAGCTCGCCATTCACTTTGGCACTGACCGGCAAATGTGTAGAAACAAATAAATCCGATGCCTGCAAGGCGATCATCTTCTGCAAATAATGCGCTAAAGGTTGTATCATGGTGTTAATCCTACTACTGACCCGACATGCCGAATTGGGTCTTATCATGGGCTTTCGCCTGTGCTGCCTGTGTGCTGATAAGGCCACGGTTTAGCAAGTTTTGTAAGCACTGGTCCATGGTCTGCATACCATGCGCAGCGCCAGTTTGAATCGACGAGTACATCTGCGCGATTTTATCTTCACGAATCAGGTTTCGTATCGCCGGAATACCTATCATAATCTCGTGCGCCGCAATTCGCCCGCCCGACACTTTTTTCAACAGTGTTTGCGAGATAACCGCACGCAATGATTCTGAAAGCATCGAACGCACCATGTCTTTTTCTTCACCAGGGAAGACGTCGATGATACGGTCTATGGTTTTTGGTGCTGAGGTGGTGTGCAAGGTGCCAAACACTAAGTGACCTGTTTCTGCGGCGGTCATCGCTAGGCGAATGGTTTCTAAGTCCCGCAGCTCACCGACCAAGATAACGTCGGGGTCTTCACGCAACGCACTGCGCAAGGCATTGTTAAAGCTGTGCGTATCACGGTGAACTTCCCGCTGGTTAATCAAGCTTAGCTTGTTTTGGTGTACGAATTCTATCGGGTCCTCAATGGTGAGGATATGGTCGTGGCGTGATTTATTGATGTAATCAATCATCGCCGCCAAGGTGGTTGATTTACCAGAACCTGTTGGCCCAGTCACCAATACCAGACCACGTGGGTTTTCCGAGATGGTTTTAAATATCTCCGGCGCACCCAAATCATCCAAGGTCAGCACCTCATTGGGGATGGTACGAAACACCGCTGCTGGGCCTCGGTTAGAATTAAAGGCGTTAACACGAAAACGCGCCAAGTCAGGAACCTCGAACGAGAAATCCACTTCTAGGTTTTCTTCGTATTCTTTGCGCTGTTTATCGTTCATAATGTCGTAGACAAGGCCGCTGACTTCCTTGGCCTCAAGCACGGGAATGTTAATACGGCGCACGTCGCCGTCGACACGAATCATCGGCGATACACCGGCTGAAAGGTGTAAATCCGAGGCCTTGTGTTGCACACTAAAGGCCAATAATTCAGTAATATCCATAACAGGACTCCACAACTAACTGATAACTTTATGGTTACAATAGCAGAACGACTCGATGCCGCCTACGCCCGAATCGCTACGGCGGCAAAAAAATGCAATCGCGATGAAAAAGACATCACTTTAATCGCCGTTTCTAAGAAAAAACCCTTAGAAGATATTTTAGCGGCTTTTGATCATGGTCACCGAGAATTTGCAGAATCCTATGTCCAAGAAGGTGTTGAGAAGGTACAAGCACTTAACGACCATAAGACAATAGTATGGCATTTTATAGGCCCCATTCAGAGTAATAAAACCAAAGCGATTGCCGAGCACTTCCACTGGGTGCAAAGCGTTGATAGGGAAAAAATTGCTCGGCGCTTAAATGAGCAGCGCCCCACGAATATGAAACCGCTCAATATTCTCATTCAAGTGAATATCGATAACGACGACAATAAGTCTGGCTGTTCAGTAGCACAATTGCCGCAGTTGGCTGAACTCGTTAACAATAGTCGACAGCTGCACCTGCGTGGATTAATGGCAATCCCGGCAAAAACCGACAGTTTCGATGCGCAACTGCAATCTTTCGAGAAATTAAAGGCTTGCTTTGATAAACTACAGACCCAATATCCACAGCTAGATACCTTGTCCATGGGCATGAGTGCTGATGTGGATGCGGCCATCGCCGCCGGTTCAACCATGGTCCGAGTGGGCACTGCTATATTTGGAGAGCGCAGCTAGGACGTTGAATCGTATATTCTAATAACACAACAAGTTGAGGTTTATATGTCACAAAAAACCATCGCGTTTATTGGTACTGGAAACATGAGCTACGCCATTATTGGCGGCATGGTGAAAAACGGTTTTGCGAAAGAACGCATTATTGCTACCAACCGTAATCAGGAAAAACTCGCGAAGGTCGCCGCTGACTTTGGTGTACAAACCACCTCGGATAACGTTGAAGCGATTAAAAAGGCCGATGTCATCGTGTTGTCGGTTAAACCACAAATGATGGCGGATTTAGCGCAAAGTTTTATTGATGCTGGTGTTGATTTTAGCGACAAAGTGTTTATTTCCGTGGCGGCGGGCATTACTGTTGCCCGCTTACAAGAAATGCTCGGCCAACCAGTGAAAATGGTGCGCTGCATGCCAAACACGCCTTCATTATTGGGCCGTGGTGTGTCAGGCCTGTATGCCGAAGGTATCAACGAGCAAGAACGGGACTTTATTCAAAGTGTATTTGAATGCACCGGTATCGCTGTATGGGTTGATGAAGAAGCGCAAATTAACAACATTATTGCCATCACTGGCTCTTCACCCGCATACTTCTTCTTGTTTATGGAAGCCATTGAAGAAAAAGCCAAAGCACTGGGCTTTGATGAGCAACAAGCTCGCGCACTAGTACAACAAACAGCTTTGGGTGCGGCGGAGATGGCCTTGTCGCAGGACGATATTAGCATTTCGCAACTGCGCGCTAACGTCACCTCCAAAGGCGGTACCACCCACGCTGCCGTTGAGCACTTAAAAGACCAAGGCCTAGTACAGACTGTTGCCGGAGCCATGGATGCCTGTATTGCCCGTGCCCAAGAGATGGAAAAAGAAATTTAACTTGCGAAGAGACTAAGCTCATGAATGCCATGCAATTTCTTGTTGGGATCGTATTCGATCTATTTTTAATGGTGGTGCTGTTGCGCTTTTGGCTGCAAGCTGTGCGAGCGGATTTCTATAATCCGCTGAGCCAATTTGTGGTGAAGGCCACCAGTTTTGCGGTGAACCCATTACGTAAAATCATCCCCGGTTTTGGCGGTTTGGATATCGCTTCACTGGTGCTGGCATTCATTGTTGCCTTTGCCAAGGTCAGTGTGCTTCTGATGATGTTCCACGGCGGCTGGAGTGCCCCTACGGTGCTTATCTCTGGCGCTCTAACAGTCGTTAAAGAAGGTCTTAACTTACTGTTCTGGGTGCTCATTATTCGCGCCATTTTGAGCTGGGTCAGCCAAGGTTACAATCCTATAGAAGCAATTTTCCATCAACTTACTGAACCCATGCTAAGACCGATACGCAAGGTGATCCCACCCCTTGGTGGCTTGGATCTTTCTATCCTTGTCTTGATTATCGCCTTACAGTTCTTACAAATTTTGTTTATGGACTTTATCGGCTAACCTTAACTCGCAGCAAGCCCCGGCTTTGCTGATCTCTGGTACACTTAAGGGTAAAGAGTGCGTTGGTCGAGCTAAGGCCAACGCCTAATCACAGGAGTCATATTATGAAAACCCTGTTCACTGCATTGCTGTTATGCATACTCAGCATCTCCCCCAGCTATGGCGAGCAAGCCGAAGTTCAAGGGGGTCAATTTAAAAACTTGGGTCACTGGCAAGTACACTATATTGCTTTTCCCTCAACATCCGTTCCCGCAGAAGTTGCGCGTAACTATGACCTAGAACGGGCTGGCGATAGAGCCCTGATCAATATTTCGGTATTACAAAATAACCAAGCCCAAGCCGTCAACATTCAAGGCAGCGCCAAAAACCTCATTGGTCAAACAGAACAGTTAACCTTTAAAGAAATTAAAGAAGGCGAGAGCATCTATTACATAGCCCAAATGCGCTTTGATAACGAAGAAGTTTATCGCTTTGAAATAACCTTAACGCGAGGAAACACAGTTGAAGTGCTGCGTTTCCATCAAAAGTTGTACGAACATTAAGAGAGAATACATGACCACTTGGGTGCTAGCCACAGGTAACAAAGGCAAAGTTGCTGAGCTCAGTGCGCTGTTAAGCGAGCTAAATATTGAAATAAAACCACAAAGTGAGTTCCAGGTAAGCGATGTTGCAGAAACTGGCACTACCTTCGTTGAAAACGCTATTATTAAGGCTCGCCACGCCAGCGCCGAAACGGGTCTACCAGCAATCGCCGATGACTCTGGATTGATTGTTGATGCCCTTGATGGTGCTCCCGGCGTGTATAGCGCTCGCTATGCTGGAGCGAATGCCAACGATGACGACAACATAGATAAACTACTCACGGCCATGCAAGGCAAAAACCAACGCAGTGCCCGCTTTTGCTGTGTGTTAGTGCTGATGCGCCACCAACACGACCCATTGCCATTAATCTGCCAGGCCATCTGGGAAGGAGAAATCACCTCAGCGCGCAGCGGTGCCCAAGGTTTTGGCTATGACCCGGTATTCAAAGTAAATGGTTTGGAAAAAACCAGCGCCGAGCTAAGCAAGGAAGAAAAAAATCGTCTGAGCCATCGTGGACAAGCACTACGCCACTTACTCAGCGCGTTAAAAGGCTAAGCAGTGCAACACCTTCCACCTTTGAGCTTATATATTCACATCCCATGGTGTGTCCAAAAATGCCCTTATTGCGACTTTAATAGCCATGCGCAAAAAGGCCAACAAATCCCTGAGCAAGAATATGTCCAGCATCTGCTTGGCGACCTGCGCAATGACGCGCCGCTCGCCTGCGGACGCCCTATTCACAGTATTTTCATTGGCGGTGGTACGCCAAGCTTGCTCTCCGGTCAGGCCATGCAACGATTGCTTGACGGTGTAAGAGCGCTCATTCCTTTACAGGAAAATGCCGAAGTGACCTTGGAGGCAAACCCAGGCACAGTTGAGGCGGGGCGTTTCAGTGAGTATGTCCAAGCCGGCGTCAATCGCATCTCTATCGGGGTGCAATCAATGCAACAAGATAAGCTGAAAGCCTTGGGCCGCATTCATAGCCAAGAAGAAGCCATCAATGCGGCAAAACAAGCCCATGATGTTGGCCTTCGCAGCTTTAACCTCGATTTGATGCACGGCCTCCCCGGCCAGTCTATTGATGATGCATTAGCAGACTTAACACAGATCATCGCGCTGCAACCCCCGCATATTTCTTGGTATCAGCTTACTATTGAGCCTAACACGCAATTTTACTCCAAGCCCCCGACCCTGCCAGAGGACGACACCTTATGGCAAATCCAAGAAAGGGGGCAAGCACTGTTGGCCGAAGCGGGCTACCAGCAGTATGAAATTTCTGGCTACGCAAAGCCGGGACATCAGTGCCAACACAACTTAAATTATTGGCGATTCGGCGATTATTTAGGCATAGGGTGTGGTGCTCATGGCAAAATAACTAAGCCTGATGGGCAGATCGTGCGCACCGAGAAGGTGAAGCACCCGCGCGGCTATATGGATTTAACCAAGCCATATTTGTATCGCGACTGGTCAGTCAGCGAACAAGAGCGGCCATTTGAGTTTATGATGAATCGCTTGCGGTTGATGGAGCCTTGCCCTACTGCTGAATTTGCCCAGCTGACCGGCTTGGCGTTATCGCATATTGAGCCGCAGCTGCAACGAGCGCAGAAACTAGGGTTAGTGGCATTAGATAATACCCAACTAACAGTCACAGCTCAGGGTCATCGTTACCTTAATGAGTTACTTGCGCTCTTTGTTGACGATTAAACTTCGGCTTATATAGTAGCCACAAACACAGAAGGATAAGCACAATGAGGTGGGTGTTTTTGCTAATAACACTGTTGGCTGGTACGGCGCACAGCGCCACTAATGAGCCGGTCATTAAAGACTTTGGGCTCTTTTATCCGGTACCCGACAGTGACCCTATTGGCCAGGACATGCACTTTAAAATTGCCTTTGACGTGGCCTCTGGGGCACCGGTTGGTGAGCAAAATAACCACATCAACTCATTAGCCCGGTTTATAAACATGCATGTGGCCCATGGCGTGAACCCAAAAAATATAGCATTGGCACTGGTGGTTCATGGCGATGCGACCCAAGATGTACTCAAAAGCAGTGAATACCAAGCGCGATTTGCCGCTGATAATGCCAACGCTTCGTTAATTCGCCAACTGCTCGCAAATAATACCCAAGTGTATGTGTGCGGCCAATCGGCAAAGCACAACAACATCAATGCTAAGCAGTTGTTGCCTGGGGTCCGCATGGCCCTTTCTGCCATGACCGCCCATGCACAATTACAACAACAAGGGTATACACTGAATCCATTTTAGCGATATAGCAGCCAATAGCGCAGTCCTGCATTTAGCCTAACGACTGTGATACTGGGCGCTATGTGCAATATTAAAACAACAAGTGAAATAGGTATCTAACTATGCGTAAGCTCACTCTAATCGCGGCCACTGTCAGTGCCGCACTACTGGCTGGCTGCCAAAGCACCCCAGCAAATAACAGCACTGCTAACAGTGCGCCAGTACAGCAGCAAGTGGTGCAATCGGAAGTAGCAAAGGCCAATGCATTTTTCGAAGAGGTCTTTAACCGTAATGTGATGCGCAGCCCTGTGTACCAAACCTACATGGGCATTAAAAAAGACTATGACAAATGGGACGATGAGAGCGAAGCACGCGCTAAAGAAGATTTAGCGTTAGCGAAAAAAGATCTCGCCACGCTGGCGACCATAGATCGCGCTAAGCTCGATGCGAATACCCAAATCAGCTATGACCTAATGCAACAAAACTTAGAGCAAAGCATCGCTGATTACCAATGGCGCTACCACAACTACCCAGTTAACCAAATGTTTGGCACCCACTCTATGGTGGCGGCATTCCTGATAAACCAACACCAAATCAGCACTGTTGAGGATGCCAAAGCCTATATTGCTCGTTTAAATGGGGTGCCTAAGCTATTTACACAGCTACAAACCAATTTACAAACTCGCGCAGACAAAGGCATCATTGCCCCGAAGTTTGTATTCCCACACGTCATTGAAGCCAGCCAAAACATCATTAAAGGTGCACCCTTCGGTGGTGATAAAGACTCTACTTTATTGGCCGACTTTAAACGCAAAGTCGACAAGCTAGATATCGACAATGGCGATAAGAGCGCCTTAATTGCCGAAGCCACCGAAGCGCTACAAGTCTCAGTCAAGCCAGCATATAACGGCTTAATCAGCTACCTACAGCAACTTGAAAAACGCGCCGATAATCGTGACGGTGCTTGGAAGTTCCCTGATGGTAAAGCCTTTTATAACACCATGCTGGAGCGCACCACCACCACCGATTTAAGCGCGCAACAAATCCACGCCATCGGTCTTGCGGAAGTACAGCGTATTCATGATGAAATGCGCGCCATCAAAGAAAAAGTCGGCTTCGAGGGCGATTTAAAAGCGTTCATGGAGTTTATGAAAACCGATGAGCAGTTCTATTACCCCGACACCGAAGCCGGTCGCGAAGCATACCTAAATGAAGCAATCCGTGTGATTGATGACATGAAGGGACGCCTCGATGAGCTGTTCTTAGTAAAACCTGAAGCCGGACTAAAAGTAAAACGTGTTGAAGCATTCCGCGAAAAGTCAGCGGGTAAAGCCTTCTATCAACAGCCGGCTCCCGATGGCTCACGCCCAGGTGTCTACTACGCTAACTTGTATGACATGGAAGCCATGCCTACCTACCAATTGGAAGCCTTGGCTTATCACGAGGGGATCCCAGGCCACCACATGCAAATCGCCATTGCCCAAGAGCTCGAAGGCGTGCCTAACTTCCGTAAATACGGGCGTTTTACCGCTTACACCGAAGGCTGGGGACTGTACTCAGAGCTGTTGCCAAAAGAAATGGGGCTGTATCAAGACCCTTACTCTGACTTTGGCCGTTTAGCGATGGAACTTTGGCGCGCATGCCGCTTGGTTGTAGATACCGGTATCCATGCTAAACGTTGGACGCGTCAACAGGGTATCGACTACTACGTCAATAACACCCCTAACGCGACATCGGACGCAGTGAAAATGGTTGAGCGTCATATCGTTATGCCATCACAAGCCACCGCTTATAAGATTGGTATGCTGAAAATCGTTGAGCTGCGCGAGCAAGCTAAAAAGGCGCTAGGTGATAAATTCGATATTCGTGAATACCACAATATCGTGCTTAAAAATGGCCCAGTACCACTGAACCTACTTGAAGAAATGGTTGCCGAATGGGTCGCTAGCAAGCAGGCATAAGGCCAGCAAAACAGTAGCCGTAACAAGCAAAATGTTTGTTACGGCTTTTTTATGTTCGCACTAAAGTCCGCTGTCTGGGAGCTAATCCACCAAGTAATACTCAATGGTGCTCACCACTCTGACCTTTTTTAAATGCGGCGAGTTGGAATCGCGGCTGCTAATGCTAAATTGTCCTTGGCGCGCCGACTTAATTTTGCCGAGCGTTGATTGCGAATCATGGGCAAATTTGGTCGCCACTTCACGGGCGTTATGAGTTGCCTGCTCAATCATCTGCGGTTTTAAGTCATTCAGGCTCGTGAATAAATACTCAATACGGTTGCTGTAGCTATCGCCACTGACAGCAATTCCTTGTTTCGCCAGTTCGCTGATCTGACTGCTCGCATGACGAACTTTCTCGGGGTCTTGACTATAAACCGACATATTCGCGGTCACCAGGTACCTTAACCCCACTTGCTCTGGACCATATTGCTGGGCTTTCTTATCTACCACCGCAACCTGGCCGAGGGATATTTCTTCATCACTAAAACCGTGCAGTTTTAAAAAGGCCACCACAGCCGCTTGCTTTTTCTCCACCGCTGCCATCACATCATCGAGTTTATCCCCCGCCTCGGTAAAGGCAATGGGCCAAATGGCGGTATCTGCAGGCACTTGCTGCTCAGCCAAACCTTTAACCGTGACCGTTCTGTCCATGGCTTTAAATTGCACTATGGCGCTGTGTAGCAAAAAGCCAATTGAGGCCAGCCCCAAAGCTAACAAAAATGCCGGTAATATATTGATGTGCGTTATACTTTTGTGCATTGGTGCTTTCCTTTTGCAGCAAGTGTGAGAGTATATTTCAGTGATCAGTGTACCAAAAAGAGTGAGCTATGAGCGTAAAACGCATTAGTCAGTTCTTCAACCCCCAATCGATTGCCGTTATTGGCGCCTCTAATAACCCCTCGCGCCCTGGTTACATCGTGATGCGTAACTTGCTACAAGGGGGCTTCAATGGCCCCATTATGCCAGTCACACCGAAATATGAAGCGGTACATGGGGTACTGGCCTATGCCGATATTGCCAGTCTGCCACAAACACCCAGTCTCGCGGTGATTTGCACCAATAAGCAGACCATTGCGAGCTTACTTAGTGAATTAGCCGCTCGCCAATGCCGCAATGTTATTGTTATCGCCGCCGGGCTTAGCAGCGAGCAAAAGCACAGCCTCACACAGCATTGTAAGGCGCTGGGAATGAATTTACTGGGCCCCAACTGCTTGGGGTTGATGATCCCCCATTTAGGCGTTAACGCCAGCTTTTCACACACGGTCACCCGCCCGGGGAAGCTCGCTTTTATCTCCCAATCGGCAGCGGTGTGCTCAACCATTTTAGACTGGGCCGAACATAAAGATATTGGCTTTTCTTATTTTGTCTCTGTCGGGGATTGCCTCGATATCGATTTTGGCGAGCTGCTTGATTTTCTCGGTCGCGACGCGCGCACTAAAGCGGTATTACTTTACATTGATAACCTCAAAGACATTCGTGGCTTTATTTCTGCGGCGCGTGCTGCCGCTTTTAGTAAACCGGTGATTGTTATCAAAACCGGACGTACCGAGGCCGGCGCCCAAGCTGCTTTCGCGCACACCGGCGGCAACACTAGTTCAGATGCGGTATACGATGCCCTTATTCAGCGTGCCGGTATGCTCAGAGTTGCTGATTTACGCGAGCTATTTGCCGCCACACAAACCCTGGCGCTGCACCCTAAACTGCTCAAAGTCGAACCGCTGTGTATCCTTACCAATGGCGGCGGCCCGGCGGTGATGGCTGTGGACAGCCTGCTACAGAGCTCCGGTAAACTCTGTGAACTCAGTGACCAAACCTTGGCGGCGCTCAATGCGGTGATCCCACAATCAGAGGCAGCCGCTAACCCGGTGGATATTTTCGGCGACTCCGACCCAGGACGCTATCAACAAGCCTTGAAAATATTGCTCGAAGCCAAAGAAGTGGAGAACTTATTAATTATTCACACTCCTTCTGCACTGGCGCCGAGTACCGAGTATGCAAAAATCATTGTCGATACCGTGGCCCAAGTCGATAGCCGTCGTCGTCCTTTTGTGATGACCAATTTTATGGGCGAAAATGCCGCTTATGAAGCGCGCAAGATATGCGCCCAAGGGGGCATTCCCACCTACCGCACACCAGAGGGCGCAGTAGGTGCATATATGCACTTAATTAACTATCGCCGTAACCAAAAGCACTTAACGCAAACCCCTGAGTCCATCGTTGATGAGTTAGCAATTAATGCCCAGGATACCCAAGGTGCTATTAATGCTCATTTAAGTCGCGGTGAAACCTACCTCAGCACCCACCAAGCGGCGCCCTTATTGGCCTATTATGGTATTGAGACGGTGACTACCCATATCGCCACCACTCCCAGCGAAGCTGCTGAGGTGGCCAGCGAATGTGGCTTTCCGGTAGTGTTAAAGCTGATTAGCCCCGACATAGCTAGCAAATCTGAGGTCGGAGGCGTGCTGCTCAACCTCAATGATGCACAAGAGGTTGAGCAAGCCGCGTTTGCTATCTTGCTGCGTATCAAGCAAACCTACCCACAGGCAAATATACATGGTTTTTCCATCCAATCTATGGTGCCGCGCGCCGGTACTCATGAGCTGCGCATTGCCATTAAAACCGATCCCCAATTTGGGCCAGTGATCCTGCTAGGTGAAGCCGGGAGCGCCCTTGATTTTTCACAAGCGGCAGTCGCTCTGCCACCGTTAAACATGAATTTGGCCAAGTACCTGATTGCCAGCGCCCAAGATAAAGGCGTACTCAAGGAGCGGACGCTACCAGAAAAAGTGGATAAATATCGACTCTGTGCACTACTGACCCGGGTGTCACAGCTGATAATCGATCAACCGGATATTCATCACTTGGAGCTAAACCCACTGCTTGCCACCCAAGGCCAGTTTTTGGTGCTCGATGCTTGTATTGAAATCAGTCACTACCAACGCCTAGCGCATCGTAAGCGTTTGGCCATTCGCCCCTATCCTAAAGAATGGGAGCGCTCGGTGACACTCAAAGATGGCTCTCAAGCCTTACTGCGCCCTATCCGTCCCGAAGACGAGCAAGCACACCGTGAGTTTGATGAATCTTTGTCAAAAGAGGATCGTTATCGCCGTTTTTTTGGCGAAATGCCCCATTTTAGCCATGAACAATTAGCGAAAATGACTCAGATAGACTACGACAGAGAAATGGCGTTTATTGTCACCCGTAAACACCATGCTAAAGACTGCACCTTAGGTGTATCACGGGTACTTATGGACCCAGATAATGCCATAGCGGAATTTGCCATTGTCATTGGCTCGCGGTATCAAGGTTTGGGCCTAGGCCGGCTGCTCCTAAAAGCGGCCATTGATTACTGTAAAGAGCAAGGGGTTGCCAGCGTTCAAGGGACCACCTTGTGGGAGAACACCGGGATGATTGAGCTGGCTCGCAAACTCGGATTTACCGTGCGTCGCGACTTTGAAGAAGGCACGATAGAGATGATCTTGGCGCTGAATAATGAATGAGAAACGATGATAAGAATAAGAAACACCTTAGCACAAGTATTTGAATCACGAGGCCGGGTACGCCATTACGGCTACGCTTTTGACGCTATTTTAGTGGCACTGATCCTCGCCAATGTCATTGCTATTGTTATTGAGTCGGTGCCCAGTGTTGCTAAACAGCACATTGGCTTTTTCGCTTATTTTGAGCTTATATCGGTGAGCATTTTTACCCTTGAGTATATAGCTCGGCTTTGGACCAGTGTTGATTTGGAGCGCTTTGAGAACAGCACTTTGAGTGATACGCAGCGGCGCCTGCGCTACCTTTGCTCGCCCATGGCGATTATCGATTTGTTGGCTATTCTGCCCTCTCTACTGGTGTTCTTTGTGTCCTTCGACTTGCGCTTTTTGCGGGTCTTACGACTACTGCGTATCTTCAAACTCACACGCTACTCACGGGCCATGCAGTTGCTGCTGCAAACCATTCGAGAAGAAAGTGGCTCTTTGTTTGCGGCCTTCTCTATTATGGCGGTGATTTTAATCGTCGCCGCCAGTGGCATTTACTTACTGGAACATGATGTCCAACCCGATAAGTTTGGCTCTATTCCCAAAGCCATGTGGTGGGCATTGATCACCCTGACGACCGTAGGGTATGGCGATGTCGTGCCGATCACCGGGTTAGGCAAGGTATTCGGTGGCATCATTACCATTTTAAGTATGGGGATGGTGGCCATTCCCACCGGTTTATTGGCATCAAGCTTTTCCGACCAACTGCGCCAACGTCGTGATAGATACAGCGAAACAGCCTACCAATTAATGGAAGATGGGGTGATTTGTAGAGACGACCGCGAGCAACTAGAGGCGCTCAGAGTCGAGCTGGGGCTGAGCAAGCAAGAGTGCGCGCAAATAGAGCAACAAGTGCGAGAAAAGCATCCTTTAAAGCGCTTTTGCCCACATTGTGGGCATCATCTAAATTAGTACGCTTACTTAAGCAAACTAGCAATGCTGTCGCCCAAGGCTGGGCGCTGCATGTGAAACCCTTGTATCGCAGCACAGCCGATGTCGCGCATCAGCTGTGCTTGGCGCTCAGTTTCCACGCCAACGGCAATCACGGTAAGCTCCAAGGCGTTAACCACCTTGAGAAAACGAGTGACTTTAGCTTGCACCGACATATCCATACAAATTTCAGCAACTAACTGCGGACCCAACTTCACTGCGCTGAGCGTATCACCACACAGTTCAGGGACACAAAAGTCATCACCACGATTGACCTGCAGAGCTATTTTTACGCCCTCTTGTTGAAGCATTTGCAATGCTTGTTTGGCTTGCTCGTCTAACTGCAGCCAATCATTGACATGTATTTCCAACATCAGCTGCGCGAGAGGAAAGTTAAAACTGCGCAGCAGGTGAGTGATATCGCCAGTACACCCAGGCTGGCTAAACTCGCGCCCGGACAGGTTCATGTTTATAGTCAGATCGTGACGTTGGCGCAACCAAAGCTGGCTCTCAAGTATCGCTCGCTCCAGGGTTTGTAAAAATAACTTAGACCATAGTTCGGGCTTGCGCACATGAACTAAAAATTCGTCAGGAGCAAGCAATTGCTGCTGCTTTTGCCAGCGTAATAACACCTCAAAGCCGATAACTTGCTGACTCTGCACTGCAAAAATAGCCTGATACTGATTGACGAACTCACATTGCTCGTAAGCAGATGCCACTGCTTTTTCGGTGTCTATACGCCGTTGCACATAAGCGTTCATTTCCGGCTTAAAGAACTGACAATGGCTCCCGGTTAGACGCTTCGCCTGATACATCGCCAAATCAGCACACTTTAATAACTCGTCACTGCGTTGCGCGTCTTGTGGAAAAAGCGCGATCCCAAGGCTAACCTCAACCAGCGGTTCCATGACCCGTTGTTTGAACGGCTGAGTTAATACATCGCGTACTTTTTTACACACAGTGACGATGTGTTCGACATCGTCCATATTCTCCAGCAGCAAGGCAAATTCATCGCCACTCACACGCCCTAAGCTGTCTTGCGATCGCACCGTACGCTGTAGCCTATAAGCGAGGCTAAGTAACAGCTGATCACCACTTTCGAAGCCACGCGCGCTGTTGATTTTATTAAGATTGGCAATATTAATCAGCACTAATGCACACTGGTTTTGTTGCCGCGCTGACTGCTCCAGCGCATGCTCCACTCGGTCCATAAAAAGAGCCCGATTAGGCAAGCCCGTTAAACTATCGTAATGGGCATGCTCACGCTTACTGGCGAGGGCATTTTTAGGCGCGCTGATATCGGTAAGGATAATGATATAGCTGGTGAGGTGGTGCTCAGCATCTGCCACCGCACTCATTTTCAATAGTACCGGTACCTGCTCACCATTTTTAATAATGACAACTTCCTCACTCTGATAATGCTCACCCACATTAAGGTCACTCAAGATACGTAAGTAGTTAATTCGGGTATTTTTGCTCAACCCAAGAGTGAGGTGTCGACTTGAGCGTGTACTTGGCGAATAGTTAAAATGCTCCCGTAACGCTTGGTTAGTGGCACGGATACGCAATTTATGATCAAGAATAATCACCCAATCACTGGTTTGCTCAAACGCCGCACCAAATAGCCGCGCATTTTCTTCAAATACCAACTCTCGGGTCATATTGGTATAGGTACCCGCAACTTGCATAGGCAAATCGTCTTGCCACGCCATGACTTTGCCAAAGTCCTTATACCAGCGCCATAAACCGTTGCTGTGACGCAGGCGATACACACAGTTGAAGTAACCCTTATCTGTGGACAAGAACTCTAACCACTCAATACGGAATTTTTGCCGCTCATCAGGATGAATAAGTGCCAGATAATCATCTAAGTGGCAGCTATCGTAGTCATAACCCAGTTCCTCGCGCAGACGCGGTTGGTATATTTGGCTCCCCTCTTGTCGCCAATCCCATACCCCAGAGTGACTGCCGTCCAAGGCTAGTTTCAGCCGAGCTTCTGATTCTTTGCTCTCATTGTGGGCAGCGATAATCATGCGCTGAATCTGATTACGGCGGTACAGCCACAAGCCCACCAGGGTCGCCCCCAGCAGTACATATAAAGTCAGGTAAAAAGGTGAGCTCCAAGGCGGGTAATCGACCTTGATTTGCAGCTGCGCGGGATCAGTAAATTCGCCTGTGAATGGGTCCTGTGCCCACACCTTGAGAGTATGCAAACCTGGGTTAAGCTTTGAAAATACCACCCGGTTATTATCTTTGGTATGTGCTTTGGGACTGTCGCCAAGCTGATATTGAAAAATAATACGGTCTTGATAGTTATATATCATTGCCGCAAAAGACACCTCTAAGCCGATATCATCATGCTCTAGATGCACTTGCTCTAACGGGCTAAGTTGTTTATCTAACTCCCGATAGGCGAGCTGCGCGGAAGTAATATTGACGCGCTTAAGTAACGCTCGCTGCGGCTGGTTCTGCTGTGGGTAAAAAAGTGTTGCGCCTTTAACGGAACCATACACCACTCGACCATCATCAAAACGGCTAAAAGAGCCGCCATTAAACTCATTCGTGGCCAACCCTTCTTCGGTGGTATATTGCTGAAAGTGCTCGGTCAATGGATTAAAACGCCAAATACCTTTGTGGCTACTCATCCAAATCATGCCATGCTCATCCAGCACCAAATCATACATTAAGGTCCCCAGCCCTAGTTTCTGTAAATCGATGCGTTTAATCAGCTCGAATGTGCGCGCATCCAGCGCCACTAGTCCAAAGTTAGAAAACGATAGCCACAAAACATTTTGATGGTCGACGACATAGCTGTTGAGATTCACCGCCAAGTTTTCATGGGACTGAGGTACTTCGTAGAGCAGCTGTAATTTTTGCTGCTCGCTATCAAGGCGTAACAACTGACCACCACTGTAAAATAAGGGTTGATTCGGCTTATCAGGCAGTGGTTTGTTGAAGCCAAGCGCAAGGAAGGGATCAAACTCATCAAGGTCGCCGTGCAGCGGCGTGAGCACTTTCGTATCTAAGTCGAAATAGAAGAATCCTTGGTCTTGGTTCACTCCATATACGCGGTTATCTGGGGTTTTGTAAAGGCCATGTAACCAGCCTTGCAAATACTGTTGCTGATCATTGTTGGTAGCAATAACACGATGTAGCTCAGTACTATCAATATCGAAATAGAATAAGCCTCGTGTAGTATTTAACAGTAACTGATCAGCAAAAGGAATGAGCCTGTAAATACTAAAAGCATTATCAAGCTGATCGCTCAAATAGTTTTTGTACAAAATTTGGCTGCTATTGTGCTGTGTATCGACAATAGTAAGGCCATTGTGAGTACCCAAATAAAGGGTGTTATCAACCACAGTGGATGCCCAAATATTATGGTGCGACAGGCCCTCGCCACGTAAATTTTGTGCTGTTAGATTATCAAATTGAAAATGCTTTTTCGGTAAAAAGAAGGCGCCATCACTTTTGGTTCCCACCCACAAATCCCCTTGTGGCGTTTCTTGCATGGCGATAATGCTGGCGTCTGACAAACTGTACTCGCTGTCGATAAGTTGGCGACGTTTACGCAAAGCTCGGGTGGAGATATTAAATTCAAATAAGCCTTTATCAGTGGCCAGCAGCACGGTATCTTCGCCTAACACCTGCATTTGCCATATGTTCAAGTCAGCTATTAACATTTCGCTAGCAGGTGACTGTACATCAGCGGCGAGCGAACCATCGGCGTTAATATCAAGCTGATACAGACCTTTTACCGTGCCAACCAACAAATGTTCAGCGTCTATCACCGCGAAAGACTTCACATTATTACGGTGGATACCACTGATGCCTGCGGGAAGATGTGCCAAAGAACGGACTTTCTTAGTCTGTAAATCATAGATATAGGCACCCGAGCTAGTACCGATATAGACCTGCTCGCCGAATTTGAACATTTGCCTTACCAAAGAGCGCTCATGTTCACTTTCCAGCGTGAACAATGAGGTAACTTCGCCGGTCTCTATATTCAGGCTCGCCACATCCTCACCACGACCAAGCCAAAGCTCATTGGGGCCAATAGCCAACATAGTAAATACCGCTTTAGCGAACGTAACGTCGTCGTTCTGTGGCGGCCCCAGCACTTGCTCGGTGCGCCCGGTATCAGGGTCAAAACGATGTAACCCAGCGAGTAATGAGGCTATCCAAATATGACCTTGTTGGTCTTGATAGAGGGCGTCGATCATCGCCTCATCAAGCTCGCCATTGTCTCCGGCCACAGCAATGACCTGATAACCATCGTAGCGATTCAGACCGCTTTCGGTGCCCAACCACAAATAGCCGTATTTATCGATCAACATATTACTGACATAGCTTTGCGACAGCCCTTCATTCGGCGACAGTCGTTGTACTTTGGCACTCACTGCACACGCTAAGAAGCAGCAACACACTAGCAAAGCTCTAAGCATGATTTCCTCGATTCAGGCAATATGCCAAGATATCGCGTCCTTGGCGCTGATAGGCATTAAATCGCTGTTGTAATTCGTCGGGCAAGTCGGGTTCTGGCTGAAACCCTAAGCTGAGGTAAAAAGCGGCTAAATGGGCGTAAATAAAACTAAAAACGGGCTGCTTTTGGTGTTGGCACACAGTACTGATTAACTCTCGAGCAACCCCGTTTTGCCGCCACTGTGGGGCAATAAACACGCCAACGAGTAGCAAGTTTTCCGATAAGTGCAACAAGCGAGCTGCACCAATGATGCCACTATCGGCCCTGGCTACCCAAACCTGATCTGCCTTAGAGGCACGACCTCGAGCCCCATAAGCCTGATAAAACTTGTTAACTAATGGGGTGGCGATGTCAGCAAGGCGCTGCACATCAACGTCGCTCATCGCGATGCACTCATCAATGCCAAATAATGTTCAAACTGTTGCTTAAGATAGTTTTGCTCAGAGACAGGACGAATATTAATCGCCTCATAAACTTTGTCGCGGGCATTTTTACCACGCACTATTTGGTAAGCCCAAAATGAGGCCTCGTAGTCTAGCTGAATACGGTACTTTTCTTCGCGAGGCAGTAGGCACAAATTGAAACTCATCGCAGTTACACTCAGGTTGGTGTTCATATCCTGACTATACTATACCAAATCCGACCTAGGGCAAAAGTAGATAGTTTGTTGCTTAGTTGCGACAAGTGCTAGAAAAACCTAACTAACTTCCCTAGAATGGTGGCGAAATTTAACGCGTATTTTACATGGGTAACGGAGTAAGCCCAATTGCAAAACAAGGAAGTGCCACGCATAAACTATGGTATAGCATGCTTAACTCAACCTTGTTACAACGCACCATCCTCTATGTTACTTCGCTATGGCTGCTGAGTGCGTCTGTTGGCGCCTATGCATCGTCTAACATGACCTTTAACAAGCCTGTTGATACGCCACAAGCTCGCTATGTTATTGAACTTATGGATTTAGCCTATGATCAGCTTGGATATCAGCTTGAGTTGATAGAGTTTGACCAGCCACAAGCATTACGCGCTGCCGATGAGGGAACTTTAGACGGGCAATTAGGGCGCATTGCTGCAATTGAATCTCGTTACGCTAATTTGGTTCGTGTTGATTTTCCATTGTTTAAGTTTGAGTTGATCATGCTTACGCGCTGCGCCGAGTGCCAACTGAACGATCTTAACAGCGTGGTGCTGCGCAGCGGTTACCCGGTAGCCGAACAATACCTCGACAGCCAAAATTACCAAGGCCGGCGGCTCAGCCTAAAAAGCGTGTCGGCGCAATTAAACCTCTTAGCTCAACGACAAGTTGATGGCATTGCCATATTAGACTTTCACCTCAAACAGGCTTTCGACAGCCATATCAACCCCAGCTATCATCGCCAGCATCTTAATGATTACTACAGCTACCACTACGTGCATAAACGCCATGAGGCGTTGATCCCTGAGTTACTCGCGGTTTTAAACACCCTTAAACAAAATGGCGTTGTTGACTACCTAAAACAAAAGCACGGCTTATAAATCAAGCTCTCCCTGCCCCGCATCAGGTGTGTTGATATCACCGTGTTGTTGCTTACGCTGCATTGCTCGCTTATAGCGCTGATGACAAAGTAGGTTAACGTGACGTTTTTGCTCATCACTGAGTTGGTTCCACATAAAACGCTCATCACGAGAACGAAAGCAGCCTAGGCAATAACCACGGTTATTGACCTGACATACCCCTTTGCAGGGGCTATCAATAGAAAAGATTTCCAGCTGCTGCATGTACGCTCTACCCAGTGTGATTAGGCCATGATCCAATGCTGCTTGCAGCGCATAACGTCGAGCGCATTGACTACCCTAGCCTTTATTACCCTTGGTGTGTTTTAAAAACCAACCCTAGGTATAACGTTAATGCCAAAAACTATGAATTACCAGCCTAGGTATCCATTTCTTCCTTACGTAGTACTGGGCGCGCATACAAGGCCGTAACGAGATCCCGTAGCTCTTCGGGAATCGCACGCATACGCTCATCAAACTCTTTCACATCCACGGACTCGGAATCAACAACCGCGTCACCGTGCTTTGCGGCAATGTAATTGCCTGGGTGCAAATAAAAAGATTCAACAATTTGCTTATCGATGGTTTTTGCAAGATCCTCTGGAGTATCACAGCCACTTTGCACTGGTTGACCAAAAGCGAGATGGACATGGCCTTTATTGGTCGTAAAGCCCTCCACTATACTACTGATATCCTCACCGGCAGATTTTATATACTCACCATGGTGCTTTTTATGATAGAGCTCTTTCGCTTTGGATATCGCACACGGTTCATACTGATAAGAAATGGATACCGGCACAATTTTTAGCTCGCGTACATACTCAGCAAACTCTTTCTTTTGCTTGCGCCCATTCAATTGCAACATTTTTAATAACGCCGGATCGGTTTGATCAAAACCGTCTTTGGTACGCCCTTCGCGCTGGGCTATCCAAATACTGTGGCCATCCTGCAACGAGTCATAAATATAGGCTGAGAGCTGTGATAACGCTTTAAGCATTTCTTTCGGTGCTTTTGCCGAGCGTTTTACAATAAAACTTTTGTTTAAGCGCATCAGCTCAGTGATGTATGGGATCTGTAGCAGATTATCACCAATGGCAATGCGCACGGTATTCATATCATGTTGGTGCAAGCCAAAATTCACCAACGCGGGATCAAGCACGATATCACGGTGATTGGAGATAAACAGATATGCTTGGTTTTTATCGAGCTTATCTAGCCCTGAATAGGTGACCTCTGAGGTGGTGTTGTGGATGATGCGCTCAAGATAATGCACAACTTCAAGCTGGACCTGGCGCACTGAGTTTACTTGGCCCCATTTACGTTTCAGGCTCGCACGCACCAGCGGGCGAGATAGAAAGCGCATACCGGCAAGCCAACCGGGCAAATTATGCTTCGCTATCAAATCAACAAAGTCATTATCTGCTACCAACCGGGCCACAGCATCTGCTACTTCGTCGTCATTATAGGGTCTTATGTCTGCATACTTATCCACGATTACACCTTATTACCACAGGCAAAAAAACGGCGCTTATTGTATCGCGCCATTTACGTATTCGCTAAGTTTATCAACTCTTACCAGTAAGGGATACAACCCTTTATGCATTATCATGGTGCTGCGCAGGTGCTTGCCATGCGCGCAACTTCAGCCATACCAAGCGTAATAACAACAGCAGTAAAATCACGGCTAAGCTTTGCGATAGCCACGGTGCCATAAGCTCGTGCTGATGCCCAACTAAAGGGCTCACTGCAAAGTCGAACCGTGCCACCAGCCAATCCGTTAAATATCCAAATGCTAAGGCTACACCAATGACCCCACTGAGATAGGCAACAATCGCGCGCTTGCCTAACTCCTTACCAACAACACCGAGCGTGGCAATGTTAGTCGCAGGTCCTGCTAGCATAAATACCAATACCGCGCCTGGCGATACTCCAGCAATGAGCAGTCCAGCAGCAACTGGCGTAGATGCCGTGGCACAAATGTACATTGGAATACTGATAAGCACCATCACCGTCATCGCCAATAATCCGCTGCCCCACTGGCTTAAGTAAGAAGCGGGCACATAAGTTTGCACTAACGCCGCGAAGAACAGACCAATCATTAACCACATGGCGGTATCGTTTAACAGTTTCGTGGTACTAAAGTGCACCGCTTGCTTAAACTTAGCCATGAAACTGGGCTCTTTTGTAGCTTTAGAACGGCTACTGCAGCATGAGGCCGGCGCTGTATTATCAGCCTGTTGTGCCTGCGTGGGAGCTTGGGATGCTGGCGCTTGTTGCTTATTGGTGCAACATGAAGTGCTCGGCTGTGGCGTTTTTTCGGCGCAGCAACTCAGCGACGATGGCTGTGTCGGGGTTGGCTCGGGCTTAGGCTCTTTACCTACTAGCACACCTGCGGTAATGGCACTGGTAATTGCGGCAATAGGACGAATAATAGCCATAAAAGGGCCCAGTAAGACGTAGGATACGGACACTGAGTCGACACCAGTTTCAGGCGTAGAGACTAAAAAGGACGTAGTTGCACTTTTCGAAGCGCCTGCCCGTCTGAGCCCAACGGCTGCAGGGATCACGCCACAAGAACACAACGGCATGGGCGCGCCAATAAAAGCCGCTTTCACAGTTGTCCAAAAGCCTTCTTTACCAAGGTGGCGTTGCAAAAAGTTAGCAGGAAGATATACATTGATGAGCCCAGCTAAAAACAGCCCCAACATCAGCCAAGGTGCAGATAGCACAAACAGTTGCCAAAAATTAGTTAGTAAGTCCATCAACGTCCTCCAATGCTGTCAAAATTGAACAATGCTCTGCCGGTAACTCTGTGCCACAACACTGCTCGGCTAATTGTGAAAGAGAGGCATAAAAGCGTTGCAACTCAGCGATACGCTCTGCCACAAGTGCCTTTTTCCGCAGCGTGAGTTGCTTCACTTCATGACAGCTATGCTGCTGTTTCTCAAAGTTAATCTTCAATAACTCAGAGATTTCTTGCAAACTAAAGCCGACGTCTTTAGCGCGACGAATAAAGTTTAATTGCGCTAAATGGGCGTGCGTATAATCCCGGTAACCTGCTGCAGTGCGATTAGGCGACTGTAATAGCCCTTGCTGTTCGTAGTAACGAAGCGTATCGGGACTCATGTCCACCTTTTTTGCTAACTCTGAAATTCGCATTAGTTTTTCTCGCAGTTATTTAACTGTCACTGATTGTAGACCTTAGTGTTAACTCCAAGGTCAATATTTTTTTGCGTCCGCCAAGTCACCATGAAAGACTAGTGCTAAACCACCGTATTTTAACGCCTACTTTGTCTAACTGGCCAAACGAAAGAAGAGAGTTATGAACATAGTACTACTTGATGCAAAAACTTTAGGTGACAATAGCTTAGCCCCACTGGAGCAACTCGGAGACTTCCATGCTTATGAGCTAACTGAGCCACAGTCCGTTGTTACTCGTTGCCAAGATGCCGAGGTTATTATTAGCAATAAAGTAGTGATTAATGCTGAACACATGCAATCGCTACCTAAGCTTAAATTGATTTGTGTTGCTGCCACCGGCACCAACAATATCGACTTACAAGCCGCTGCCGAACAAGGCATCACAGTATGTAATGTTGCTGGCTACTCTACCGCCTCAGTGGTGCAGCACACCTTCGCCCTACTCAACGCCTTATTAGGTAACATTCATCGCTACATTAATGACTGCCATCACGGTGCTTGGCAACAAAGTGATATGTTTTGCCGCTTGGATTATGCCATTGAGGAGCTTGCCGATAAAACCCTTGCTATCATCGGCTATGGTGAGTTAGGTCAGGCGGTGGCGCGCGTTGCAGAAGCCTTCGCTATGAAGGTCATTGTTGCGGAGCGTAAAGGACAGCCAGTACGAGAAGGACGGGTTAGCTTTGAACAGGCACTGCAAAACGCTGATGTGGTCTCTATTCATAGTCCTTTAACGCCACAAACTCAGCAACTATTTAACGCCGACGCATTCGCTTTAATGAAACCAAGTGCAGTGCTCATCAATACAGCACGTGGCCCTATTATTGATGAACAAGCGCTCGTTGCGGCCCTAGAGCAAGGCGATATAGCCGGTGCGGCGTTAGATGTGCTTACACGTGAGCCTGCGACCGCAGATAATCCATTAATTGCCTATCAAGGCCATAACTTATTGCTCACGCCACACATTGCTTGGGCCTCTCGCCAAGCCCGCGACCGCCTCATTGAACAATTGGCGAAGAATATTATTGGGTTTGCCAATGGTGAAATCCGCAATCAGGTTAGTTAGATTCACTAAACTATGGGTTTCTAGGCCTAAGAGACACCTTAATCATTTCATAACCTAATGATAATAAAGACAAATAAATATTGGCATTAAATTTGTTATCTTACCTAGGTGTTAACAATACTTAATAACGGATATAACAATGAAAAAAACACTTATTGCCGCTTTAGTCGCCCTTCCTTTATTGGGAGGCTGTGTTGTTTCAGTGAATGATGGCGATGCTGATGCTCGTTGGGCTGGCAGTGATTGGCAGCAGCAACAAAAAGATAACCGCACATACATTGCTGACTTGCAGCTAGGTACGGGGTTTGCGCAAGTGAAAAACTCTTTGGGAACGCCAGATTTCAGTGAATCTTTCCGTCATCAACAAGACAACTACCAAGTGTTGTTTTACGCCACGCAAAGTAAAAAGTCGGATGGCAAAATCTCAAAGGACGAATGCACCCCTTTGGTGTTTGCTGATGGCGCCTTAGTCAGTGTAGGTGACAGCGCCTACCAAGCGCTTATCAATAAGCTGTAAACGTTCAGCCACCCACAGGGGTGGCTTTTTTTATGCGAAAAATACAATGGTGTTGCGCCCTTGTTGCTTGGCTTTATAAAGCCCCCTGTCAGCGCGCTCAATAAGCTGTGATTCCGATTGCGCGTCCCCAAAACCAGGATAGGTGGACACCCCTATACTGAGAGTGACGTGGTCAGCAACAGGCGAGTCTATATGCGCCACGTTAAGCTCTTCTATAACGCGTTTTAGCTTTTGTGCCAACGCCATGGCTGTCCCCTCTTCACTCCCTGGCAGCACAGCAGCAAATTCTTCTCCGCCATAGCGAGCGACGAAGTCACTACCACGTTGACAATTGGCCACCAAGGTTGAAGCCACTTTCTTCAAACACTCATCACCGCGTTGGTGGCCATAGTGATCGTTGTAGCGTTTAAAAAAGTCAATATCAATGAGCACCACAGATAACGGCAACCCAGCGCGGACACTACGTCGCCACTCCCGCGAGAGCTGTTCATCAAAATAGCGGCGATTGGGAATTTCGGTTAAGCCATCGATACTGACCAGCATCTCTAACAGGTCGTTCTTTTGCTTGATAGTCAGCTGGTTTTTAACTCGCGCACGCACTATGGCACTACCAAAGGGTTTGGTTATGTAGTCCATGGCACCGAGCTCAAGGCCTTTAGCTTCATCGACGAGTGAATCATTGGCGGAAATGATAATGACAGGAATAGGCTGGGTGCGCTCATCATGCTTAAGTTTACGCAGCGCCTCGTAGCCGTCCATACCGGGCATGACTATGTCCAGCAATATCAGGTCAACACTGTTCGTCGCTAGCCACTCAAACATGGCCTCAGCACTTTCTACACAAATTACGTCGTGCTTGGGGCTCAGTGTTTTTTCCAAAATCACCCGATTTAACTCGTCATCATCGACAACAAGAATGCGCGCTGGCCTCATTTAATTGTCCCATCTGTCTAAACCGCTCACAAAACCAATGATAAAGTATGATTTTAATCACGTATAACCCGCTATTTAACGTATTTACCCAGTTTAGACATAAATACCTAACAATTCACTGAATATATGACAGAAATTAGCCACATACACAGTGAATCAGCTTGTATGCTTAGAGGTTTTCTTCAGCAAATGAAGCAAGGCGACTGCGCACCACACCGTTTAGGTTTACGGTGGCACTGCCCTCGAAATGCTTAAAACGCTCAACGATATAGGTCAAACCCGATGTCACTGGGGTCAGATAGTTACTGTCTATTTGCGCCAGATTCCCCGAACAAATCAATTTAGTGCCCGCCCCGCAGCGCGTGATGATCGTTTTCAACTGTGAGGCTGTTAAATTCTGACTCTCATCAAGCAACACCCCCGAATTGATATAATACTATCATACCCTTAATAAACTTGA
>CEVA01038449.1_pt1 | contig 138541 bp, 133 predicted proteins | sample 361521 | NCBI WGS metagenome assembly CEVA01 (sample SAMEA2622823, study PRJEB7988) | marine metagenome | isolation source: saline water (ENVO:00002010), including | reverse complement strand
ATTTACAAAGCCACCTTCTTCAGAAGGTGGATTCTTTACTTTCAGCGTTTAGCGTGGCGTTCGCGGTTTTCCAATTTCTTATCTGCACTTTTCTTTAATAGCACGTAGGTTGCGCCTAGGCCGCCATGGGGCTTCAACGCACTGTGGCAGGCAAGTACACAGGACAATTGTTTGAGCCAATGATTGACGTAGCTTTTCAGCAGCCCTTTTTGGGATTGATTACGCTCCCCAGTGCCGTGACGCACTAACAATACGCGAATGTTACGCTGGTGGCAGTCGCTCACCGTTTCATACAGTGCCTGGCGTGCCTGAAGCAGTGATTGACCGTGCAAGTCGAGTGTGGCGTCAACGCCGTATTTTCCTAAGCGAAGGTTTTTGTACACACCGTCTTGTACACCATCTTTTTTGTAGGCGATAAAATCGAGTGGGTCAATCAAATCAATGTATTCGGTGCTGAGGATGTTGTCATCTAACTCTGCATCTAACTGCGCCGCCAAACGTTTGTGTTGTTGCGCGAGGGTGGGCGTGGTGTGCGGTTCGAAGTAGCTTACCTTATCGTTTTGCTTGAGCGGCGTTACATCCTCCATTAGCTCTGCGAAAAGATCCGAGTCTGGGCTTTTATGAGACGCTGTCATGATGACCTCGCTTACATGGTTACTACTAGCTTTATACTAGCCCAATATACGGTGTCAGTACTATGATGATCACTCTCGATAGTACTGACTGCGTATTTTTAAACCAATTCAAGCTAAACCGATGGGCCACTGATGCGCTGTGTGTACACCTTAAATAAATAAAACGTATTAATTAAAACCAGGGAGATGTTAGTCAGTCCATTGGGGGTTACTAATTGTTGCGCATGCACAAAAAATAACAGACCAATCGCTACACTTGCGCCAATGCGCAGTAAGCGTCCATGACTAATAAAAAATGCGCCAATAGCCAGTGCTCCAAGCAAAATCTGAATTCCCAAGTTGACGTCCAAGGTGTATCGCTCCACAACGTGATGGTTAAAAAAGGAGCGCTATTATGCGAACGCGAAGGCCCTTAAGCAAGCGAAAAAATATATCTTTTTCGGATAAGTTTTTCTAACTTGAAAAAAGATGCACTAAGACTGCAAAAAAACCTTCTTGTTTGATGATTTCATAGCGATGACAAGTATCTGCTTGCGTGCGATCTCGGCATAAGTACATGGCCTTGTTGGCGTTTATGGATTGCAGGTAAAGCTCTGAATCTACGAGTGTTGGGCCACCAAGTAGGGTGGGCACATAAATGCTACTGGCCACTAACCCCAGCTTTTGATAAGTGATCAACTGAGGTTTTGGCATCAGCATAAATATTGCCAGCAGCGCTAATAACGTAAATAAAATAATTTGGCCTAACTTACCTTTTGGTTTAGTGCGCTGAGGAGCTCCTTGGCGCGACGGCTCATCCTGCTGTGCTTGGCGCTGCGAGGCGTTATCTGCCGAAGAGGGCGGCCGCTTAATTCTTTTTGGCGTCGCTGCTTGCTTCAATAGTGAATGCTTTTTAGTTTTTTTTACCATAACGCTCTACACACAGGTTTACTTGGCCTAAACTATATAGGACTCTATAATATAAACGTTTTTTTAGTATAGCGCGGCTAGGGCTGGAAGTTAACTTAAACCCCAGTGGCTAAGGCGCAAATTAGGGAAGGTCCAATGGATGAGGATATAGCGATTTTAATCGTGGATGATGTGGGTACGGTGCGTAGCTTTTTACATCAAACGTTAATGCATTTAGGCATTGAAAATGTAGATGAGGCGGCAAACGCTGCGCAATGCATGTCTGCGTGCGCGAACAAAGAGTACGATATTATCTTTCTCGACATCGAGTTGCCTGACGGCGATGGCAAAGACATGATTGCAGACATAAATAGTCAGCTCCCCGAGGCCAATGTGGTTATGGTCAGCGCTCACTCAACAATTGATAATGTTAAGGACGCAATTGATAAAGGCGCTAAGGGGTTTGTGGTTAAGCCGTTTTCGCCAAAGAAAATAGCAGCCATGCTGAAAAAGTTTTACCCCAACATGGAATTTGTCTGACTTCTTGAATTATAGGCATAAAAAAACCGGCTAATGCCGGTTTTTTGCGTTATCAAAAAACTAAATTATAGTGCTTTGATTTTCGCTGCAAGACGGCTCTTATGGCGAGCAGCCTTGTTTTTATGGATTAGACCCTTAGTCGCGTAACGGTCTAGGATAGGTGTTGCTTGTGCGAAAGCAGCTTGTGCCGCTTCTTTGTCGCCAGCTTCAATAGCAGCAGATACTTTTTTGAAGTATGTACGCATCATTGAACGACGGCTTGCGTTGTGCTGACGGCGTTTTTCGCTCGTTACAGCGCGTTTCTTTGCAGACTTGATGTTAGCCAAGGTTTGCTCCTAACAATCTTAAATAAAGCTTATATTTAAAGGCCGTGGACTATGCCCTCTTTTTTCCAATTTGTCAATCAAATTAACAAAAGACAAAGCAAACTGCGGGAGTAACGAATCGCCAATGGCTACCGGGAGACACATATATACAGTGCAAAGTTGGGTTAACGCACTATATACCCAAATAAATGATTGGTCTGTTATTGCAGTTTAGGCCTCTGACCTCGGCGGATTATAGCAAAGCTATTAGGCAACCACCAGCGCTGTATTCGCTGCCTATTTGTTGGCATAATGCCGCCATTATCGTTTGCCTCAGTGAGGATATGTGGCTAACAGTCTATTTCGTTCTGGCATGATAGTCAGCGCCATGACCATGATATCGCGCGTACTGGGCTTAGTGCGTGACGCCGTTGTGGCAAATCTTTTAGGAGCTAATGCGGCTGCCGACGTATTCTTATTTGCTAATCGCATTCCCAATTTTTTACGCCGTTTATTCGCAGAAGGGGCCTTTGCCCAAGCTTTTGTGCCAGTGCTCAGTGAAATCAAGGAGCAGCAAGGTGATGATGCCGTGCGCTTATTTGTGGCGCGGGCGGCAGGCACCTTAGGCACTATCTTGTTGGTGGTGACCATTGTTGGCGTGATAGGTTCGCCCATAATCGCCGCACTGTTTGGTGCTGGGTGGTTTGTTGATTGGTACCAAGGCACAGGTGAGGGCGATAAATTTATTTTAGCCTCGGCGCTGTTGAAGTGGACCTTCCCGTATTTATTTTTTGTTTCGCTGGTCGCGCTCAGTGGCGCCATATTGAATGTGTATAACCGCTTCGCGGTGGCGGCCTTCACCCCGGTGCTGTTGAACGTTGCCATTATCAGCAGCGCTATATACTTGCATCAGTATGTCAGCATTGGAGCTTACGCTTTAGCTATCGGTGTGTTCATTGGTGGGGCGGTGCAATTAGCCTTTCAGCTACCGTTTTTATACCGCGCCAAAATGCTAGTGAAGCCACGATGGGGGTGGCAAGACCCTGGCGTGGTCAAAGTGCGAAAACTGATGATCCCAGCGTTATTCGGTGTATCGGTGTCGCAAATCAACCTCTTTCTCGATACCGTGATAGCCTCTTTTTTGGTGACTGGCTCCATCGCCTGGTTGTACTACGCGGACAGGCTCATTGAATTTCCTTTAGGTTTATTCGGCATTGGCATTGCCACGGTGATTTTACCGACCTTATCTAAACTCCACGCCGGTGATAAGGGATCTGATTTTCAGCACACCTTAGATTGGGGAGTGCGTTTTGTGATCTTTCTAGGGTTGCCTGCCATGCTAGGACTGATGGTAATAAGCCCGTTGATTATTACCGTGTTATTTGACCACGGTGCGTTCGCAAGCGCTGAGGTGGATCATGTCCGCGCAGTGTCCTTGGGGGTGGCCGCCTATGCTGTTGGTCTGGTCAGCTTTATGCTGATTAAGGTATTAGCGCCGGGCTTTTATGCTCGTCAGGATACCCGCACTCCGGTGCGCATCGGCATTATCGCCATGGTTTTGAATATGGTATTTAACTTACTGCTAGCCCCGTTTATTGGGTATTTGGGTCTTGCGCTGGCCACCGCACTCTCTGCGACTTGTAACGCCCTATTGTTATATCGACAACTGGCTAAAGAGCAGGTCTATCATTTTTCAAAAACCAGTGTCATTTTTACTGGCAAATGCTTATTTGCTACTGCCTGTATGGGGGCGGCGGTGTATGCTTTACAAAGCCAGTTTATGTGGCAGCAATGGCCTTTTTATGAGCAAATCGCTTTGTTGGCAGGGCTGATTTTTGTGGCGATGAGTTGTTACTTTGGCGTGCTATTCATTATGGGTGTGCGCCCAAGTATGATAAAAAACGTGGCAACTACTGAATCACATTAAAAAAAAGATTATAATCGAGCACTTTCGTCAGTCGTAGTGCGTAAAACAAGGCCTTTTAGAAATGGAGCTGATACGCGGGATCCACAATATTCGAAGCCAACATCATGGCTGTGTACTCACCATAGGCAATTTTGATGGTGTGCACCTGGGTCATCGAGAGGTGATAAAAGGTTTATTGCGTGATGCTAGCGCGCTGAACTTACCCAGCACCGTGATGTTATTTGAGCCGCAGCCGCAAGAGTTCTTTTTAAAAGAACGGGCTCCGGCACGCTTGACTCGACTACGTGATAAGCTTGCCTTACTCGCTAAACTGGGCGTGGAGCGGGTGGTCTGCGTGAGCTTTAATGGCCGCTTTGCCAGCCAAAGTGCAGCTGAATTTGTTAGCGAAGTATTGCTTAAAAAGCTTGGCGTCAAAGCACTCACTGTGGGCGACGACTTCCGCTTTGGCAAAGGCCGCAGTGGAGACTTCTCGTTGCTCAAAGCCATGGGTGAAACAGCCGGTATGGCGGTGAAAAGCACCGAGAGCTTCAAAAAGGCCAATGCGCGAGTCAGCAGTACGGCTATTCGTGAAGCGCTCAGAGCCGGTGACTTAGAGCTGGCTAAAGCGATGCTGGGTCACGATTACGCCATTAGCGGACGCGTGATTCACGGTTGGAAAAAAGGCCGAGAGCTTGGCTTTCCAACGGCCAATGTGGCCCTGAAGCGGCAAGTTTGTCCGCTCAGCGGTGTCTTTGCGGTGCAAGCCAAAGTGGGTACGCACACTTATAACGGCGTCGCGAATGTGGGCAATAAGCCCACCTTTAACGGTACCCGAGCCTTGTTGGAAGTACACTTGTTTGACTTCCAGCAAAGCATCTATGGGCAATTTATCGAAGTGCAGCTTAAAGCGAAGCTGCGCGATGAACATAAATTCAATGGTCTTGATGCCTTGGTGGCGCAAATTAATCAAGATATTATCGAGGCCAAACAGTTTTTTACTTTATCGACTACCGCAGATGTCAGCGGCGGTCTGTAGCCGGAACGGAAAGTAGGATTAATGAGCGACTATAAACATACCTTAAATTTACCGGAAACTGAGTTTCCCATGCGCGGCAACCTGGCCAAACGCGAACCAACCATGCTTAAGCAATGGTATGAGCAAGACTTGTACGGCAAAATTCGTGCAGCAAAAAAAGGTAAGCCGTCTTTCATTTTGCATGATGGCCCTCCTTATGCGAACGGTAACATTCACTTAGGTCACTCTGTTAATAAAATCCTTAAAGACATTATTATCAAGTCTAAGACGCTTTCAGATTATGATGCGCCTTATATTCCCGGCTGGGATTGTCACGGGCTACCGATCGAGCTGATGGTAGAAAAGAAAGTCGGTAAGCCAGGCAAAAAAGTGTCGGTGGCGGAATTTCGCCAAAAATGTCGTGAGTATGCGGCGAAACAGGTAGACGGCCAAAAAACTGACTTCAAACGCTTAGGTGTGTTAGGGGATTGGGATAAGCCTTACCTAACAATGAACTATGATTTCGAAGCCAATGCTATTCGCACCCTAGGTCGCATTATCGATAAAGGTCACCTGCATAAAGGGGCTAAACCGGTGCACTGGTGTACCGACTGTGGTTCAGCGTTGGCGGAAGCCGAAGTGGAGTACCAAGATAAACAGTCACCGGCTATCGATGTGAAATTCACCTTCGTCGATCAACAGGCCATTGTTAGCGCCTTTGACTTGGCTGAGGGCCATCAAGGAAATGGTCCAGTAGCCACGGCGATTTGGACAACAACGCCATGGACTCTACCGGCGAACCGCGCCGTTGCCGTGCATGAGAATTTGGAATATGCCCTAGTGCAGGTCGAAGATGAAGGTCAGCAGCAGCGTTTTGTGCTGGGTTCAGAGTTGGTCAAAGACTGCATGGACCGTTTCGGCTTTAAGCACTATCACACTTTGGGTTATGTTAAAGGTGAAGTGCTTGATAAACTGAGCGTTGCGCACCCATTCCTTGATATCAATGTACCTGTTATTTTGGCTGATCACGTAACCACCGACTCAGGTACGGGCATTGTTCATACCGCACCAGGCCATGGTCAAGAAGACTATGTTGCAGGCCAAGCGTACGGCTTAGAAGTAGCCAACCCAGTGGGTGCAAACGGCGTTTATTTGCCAGACACCCCTATTTTTGCTGGTCAGCATGTATTTAAAGCCAACCCTAATGTGATTGAGCTGTTACAAGAGAAAGGCGCGTTGTTGCATCACCACGCCCTTGAGCATAGCTACCCGCATTGCTGGCGTCACAAAACCCCCATTATTTTCCGTGCCACACCGCAGTGGTTTATTTCAATGGACAAAGCCGGCCTGCGTAAAGACTCTATTGCCGAAATTAAAAAGACTCAATGGTTACCAGGATGGGGTGAAAGCCGCATTGAAAATATGGTTGAGGGGCGCCCGGATTGGTGTATTTCGCGTCAGCGTACTTGGGGTGTACCTATTGCCTTATTCGTAGATAAAGACACCGGTGATTTGCACCCTAACAGCGCAGAATTGATTGAACAAGCTGCGCAGCTAGTGGAAAAAGACGGTATCCAGGCGTGGTACGACTTAGAGCCACAGACCTTATTAGGTGATGATGCTGAGCAGTACGTAAAGGTACAAGATACTTTAGATGTGTGGTTTGATTCTGGCGTAACCCATGCCTGCGTGATTGATGCACGTGACGAACTGACGCGCCCTGCCGATCTTTACCTTGAGGGTTCAGATCAACACCGTGGTTGGTTTATGTCATCACTGATGACCAGTGTGGCAATTCATGGTCACGCGCCATATCGCCAAGTAATGACCCACGGCTTCACGGTGGATGAAAAAGGCCGCAAGATGTCAAAGTCTTTGGGCAATGTTATCTCACCGCAAGACGTGATGAATAAAATGGGCGCGGATATTTTGCGTCTATGGGTGGCTTCGAGTGACTTCACCGCAGAGATGACCGTGTCTGATGAAATCTTCAAGCGCTCGGCGGACCGTTATCGTCGTATCCGTAATACCAGCCGCTACTTGTTAGCCAACCTCAATGGTTTTAATCCTGAGACTGACCTTGTTGAGGTGGCAGAAATGGTTGAGCTAGACCGCTGGATTGTCTCTCGCGCTGCCAGTCTACAAGAAGAGCTCATTAAGGCTTATGACGAGTATCAGTTGCTATTAGTAACGCAAAAACTGATGAACTTCTGCACCGGAGAGCTCGGTTCATTCTACCTGGATGTGATTAAAGACCGTCAGTACACGGCAAAGGCCGATTCTCATGCGCGTCGTTCGTGTCAGAGTGCGCTGTACCATATTGCCGAGGCTATGACCCGCTGGATGGCGCCAATTCTGAGCTTTACTGCGCAGGAAATTTGGCAAGCACTACCCGGTGAGCGCGAAGAATTTGTCTTTACCGGACAGTGGTATAACGGCCTTCAGGCGGTATCAGGTAAGTTCACTGATGAGCAGTGGCAACACGTATTAGAAGTGCGTGATGCAGTGAACAGAGTACTGGAAAATGCTCGTAAAGAAGACATTATCGGTGCCACCTTGCAAGCTGAGGTAACGCTTTATGCCGACGATACGTTAAAAGCAACACTGGATGCCCTGGGTGAAGAGCTGCGCTTTGTGTTGTTAACATCAAAAGTAACGGTGCAAGCGCTCAGTACTAAACCGGCAGAGATTGCGGATTCAGAGCTGTCAGGGCTTGGCGTACAAGTGGTGGCGACCTCGGCGAGCAAATGTGAGCGCTGTTGGCATTACTGCGATGATGTAGGCACCCACGATAAGTATGACGATCTGTGTGGGCGTTGCGTAACTAACGTTGAGGGCGATGGCGAAACACGCCAGTTTGCCTAAGCAGTAAGTAAGGAGCGAAGGTGTTAGCAAAGCGAAGTGGGCTTATATGGCTGACGCTTTCAGCGCTGGTTTTAGTGCTCGATTGGGGCACTAAAACTTGGGTTGTCAGCGCTATGTCGTTACGGGAAAGCATTGATGTTTTGCCGTTTTTTAATATTACCTATGTACATAATTATGGTGCCGCATTTAGTTTTCTCAGTGATGCCGGCGGCTGGCAACGGTGGTTCTTAAGTGCCATTGCAGTGACTATCTCGGTGCTGCTGGTATGGTGGCTAAAACGCTTGCCAGCGACCAATAAGCTGCTCGGCAGTGCTTATGCATTGGTGCTCGCGGGAGCACTTGGTAACCTTTACGACCGACTACACTATGGGTATGTTATCGACTTTATCCATGTCTATTATCAGGACTGGCATTATCCCGCGTTTAACATTGCCGATTGCGCCATTTGTATTGGTGCGGCGCTGTTATTATTCGATGCCTTTAAATCCAGCAGTAAAGAGGAGCAGGCCCATGAGTAACATGGTGATCGGTGCCAATTCCGAGGTTGTTTTTCATTTCTCTATCAAGCTCAGCGATGGCTCTGCAGCGGATTCTACTAAAGTGCACGATAAGCCGGCTAAGCTGACCATGGGTGATGGCAGCTTAACGGAAAACTTTGAAAAATGTTTGCTAGGGCTGTCGGCTGGTGATGAGAAAAGCTTTGAACTTGAGCCAGAGGATGCCTTTGGTCAGCCTAACCCTGACAATATTTATCATGTTGATAGAAGCAAATTCGGCAGTGATGCACCGGCTCAAGTCGGCGCGATCATTGCGTTTACTCAGCCCGATGGTACTGAACTTCCTGGTGTTGTTCGCGAAGTGGTTGGCGAGTCGGTCACTATTGACTTTAACCACCCGTTAGCCGGGCAAAAGTTAACCTTTGAAGTGGAAATTTTGGAGGTCACAAACCCATGAAAATAGTACTTGCTAACCCGCGTGGGTTTTGTGCTGGCGTCGACCGGGCTATCAGTATTGTTGAGCGGGCTTTGGATATTTTTGAGGCGCCAATTTATGTGCGTCATGAAGTCGTGCATAACAAATATGTGGTTAATGGTTTAAAAAACCGAGGTGCCGTGTTTGTTGAAGAGCTGCATCAAGTGCCCGACGACAGCATCGTCATTTTTAGTGCTCACGGCGTCTCCCAAGCCGTGCGTCAAGAGGCCAAGCGTCGCGAGTTAAAAGTATTCGATGCCACCTGTCCGTTAGTCACTAAAGTGCATATGGAAGTGACGCGAGCATCACGCAAAGCGATTGAGTGTATTCTCATTGGTCACCATGGCCACCCTGAGGTAGAGGGCACCATGGGGCAATACGATAACCCCGAAGGCGGGATTTATCTGGTCGAAACTCCAGAGGACGTCGCTAAGCTTGAGGTGAAAAACCCAAGCAACTTGTTCTATTGTAGTCAAACCACGTTATCGGTAGACGATACTGCTGATGTGATTGATGCACTGCGGGCTAAATTCCCAGATATAGACGGTCCGCGCAAAGACGATATTTGTTATGCCACGCAAAACCGTCAGGATGCAGTGCGTGATCTGGCGGATAAAGTGGATGTGCTGTTAGTGGTGGGTGCGAAAAACAGTTCAAACTCTAATCGGTTGCGAGAGCTTGCCAGTAAGATGGGCACCAAAGCCTATCTTATCGATGATGCTAGCAGCATTGATGCCAGCTGGCTTGAGGGCATTGATTCTGTGGGCGTGACAGCAGGCGCATCAGCACCTGAGGTGTTAGTACAAGAAGTGATTACTCACCTGCAGTGTGCAGGTGGTGAGCAAGTCACGGAAAACCCCGGGCGTGAAGAAGACATCGTGTTTGCTGTGCCGGCCGAGCTACGATAATAGGGGTTACTCCAGTGAAGCAGCAAACTGAAGAAACTCACGCTTTACTGGAAGCCTTATGCCAAGACCGAGGCATTCTCGCGGCTTTGATCGTTGCTCAGTGCCTTGCTCTAATTATTAGTCTGAGCCTGCCCCACACGGAAAATTTTTGGTTGGGGCTGGCGCAAGTCAGCTGTTTCATCATACTTATCACCTCTGCCAGTTTAAGCATACTGTACCTATCACTTCCACACTCAAAAAAAGTAGCGAGTAAATACTCTTCTTTATTAGTGTTGTTGGTCGTAATATCTGCGACTGCTATAGCGAGTTGGATTGTTATTGAGCACAGCCTCTTTGATGTAAATGAGTCATTATGGTTCATGCTATCGAACTGTATAATCGCTGCTATAGTGGTTGTTTTGTATACCCAGTTCATGGCTATTCACAGCGAGCAAGCTAAAGCTGAAAACTTACTTATCAACGCCAAGCTTGATGCTCTTCAAGCTAGAATAAGGCCTCACTTTTTATTTAATACACTAAATAGTATTGCTGAGCTTACTCACCAGAGCCCTGAAGCTGCTGAAGAGGCAACCATGGCTTTAGCTAGCTTATCAAAAGCAGCTATGCGGGTAGGGCAAGACAGTTCTTTGATGGCTGAGGTGGAGTTAGCCAAACAGTATATTAGCCTTGAAAAGTGGCGCTTTGGTGAGCGTTTAAACGTGCAATGGCAAATACCAACACGAATAGAAGATATTGATTTACCATGTCTAACGCTGCAGCCTCTTCTCGAAAATGCGGTTTATTACAGTTTAGGAAGTAGTAATAATGAATCGTTGATTGTAGTCAAAGCGGTCAGTACAAATAGATCTATCACCGTTATTGTTGAAAACAGTATCGCAGAAGGTGTTGAAAACAGTAACAGCAATGGTATCGGTATTAACAACATTACTGATCGGCTACGGCTGAAATTCGGTGAACGAGCGCTCCTAAACCACCATAAACGAAATGGTGTATATAGAGTCAAACTGGTTATTCCTAAGGATGAATATCGTGCTCAAAGTACTCATAGCTGATGATGAACCCCTTGCACGCTCTCGATTACGTCGCCTTCTTGAGACTAAATGCGCAATGGATATAGCCATTTTGGCTGAGGCTGAGCAGGGTGATGAGGTGCTAGCCCTAGTGCACAAGTACCATCCGGATATTGTCTTTTTAGATATTGAAATGCCAAAAATGAATGGTATCGAAGCTGCTGAGGTAATATCAGCCATGCCTACGCCGCCGGCGATTATATTTACAACCGCCTACAGTGAATATGCAATAGCCGCTGTGAATCTGCAAGCTGTGGGGTATCTAGTAAAACCGGTGGAGCTGGAGCTCTTAAACAACGTTCTTGCCAAAGTAAGTAAAGTAAACCGGGCGCAGAAAAGCACACAATCATTGACAACCGTGAGCTATCAGCTAGGGAATAAGTTAGTGCGTGTTGGCGTTGATGACATAAGTTATTTCTATGCCGACGGTAAATATACAGCCTTGGTTACCAAGGAAAAGGTAGAAGGTCTTATAGATAGGCCATTAAAAGAATTAGAAAAAAGCTTGCAAGATAAGTTTATTCGTATTCACAGACACGCACTTGTAAACCTTGACGAAATTGTCGGAATTGAGTTCAAAGAAGATAACTACTGTGCAATATTACGCAGTACCAACAAACACTTACCCATCTCACGGCGAGCGTTAAAAGCCGTAAGAGCACACATCGCTTAAACTGGCTGACACGTTACAGACCATTTATTCCTTAAATTTAACCGCTCATTACCGTTGTTATTGTCTCGTAGTGCTAAGTTAGTAAACTGTTACTAATGATATAAGTAACGGATAGGCAAATGTCAGATACCTCACCTTATTCTCAACACGGCTTTACGCTTATTGAAGCGTTAATTGCGTTTATTGTGTTAAGTGTTGGCCTGTTAGGCGCTGTAGCACTTCAAGCCAAAGCAAAACAAGCTAGCTTTGATTCGATGCAGCGGGCCGCAGCGTTGGCGCTAGGCAATGATATTATTCAACGCATACGAGCTAATGATGTAAATAACGCTGATGCTCTCTACAACTTCAACTTCAATAGCACAGAGACTATAGACGCTTCTTCAAACTGTCAGAATAACGTTTGCACACCCGATCAGCTGGCTGCTTTCGATCGCGCTCAATGGCAACGGGCGATTCGGGCAAGGGAAAACAGCGGCACTTTAGATAATGCCGTGGTTTGTATCAGTCCTACTCGGGTTGACGGCGCTGTTACCAGCGAGGTGCAACTAACCGTTGTTGTTACATGGGAAGGTCGCCAGGCTCTAAACGGCGGGCAAACTGGTGGTGTAGACTGTGGCGACAATAATGCAGAGCGCCGAGCACTGGTGCTAAACAGTTCAGTACACCTAAGAGCACCTTAAGGAGGATTACCAATGGAATCAAAAACTAAACAGTTAGGTATTACGCTCGTAGAAATGATGGTTTCTTTATTGGTAGGGGCGGTTATCCTTGCAGGTGTCATGTTTACCTATGTGGGAATGAAAACCACCACTAATGACACTATGGCTATTGGTGAGCTGCAAGAAACAGGGCGTCTCGCTCTTGATATTATCTCCAGTGATATTCAACAAGCAGGTTTTTGGGGAACTTTTTATGAAAAAAGTATAACTCCAAGTAATACTCAAACCTTGCCTCCACCTCCTGCTGAGTGTGTCGGTGGGCCGAATAATGGTTCATTTCCTGATGGCTCTAACGCCCCTTTCTTATTTATATTTGCACTAACCTCAACAGGTGCCGGTCACTTTGGCTGTTTGGCCACGCCAAATGACAATTCCGATATTATCCAAATCAAACGCTTGGAGGGCAATAATACGTTGCCTGCTGCCATGCAGCCTAATAGATATTACTTCGTAGCGGCACATAATGAGGCGCAATTTACGACCAGTGCTTTAGGGGTGCTGCCTAAACCCAATGCGACAATTTGGCCTTATGCGCACAATATCTACTATGTTGACGAGCAAACCTTTGTCGTTAACGGAAATAACCTGACAGTGCCAGTTCTGATGCGCAGGCGTCTCACTACGGCAGGTATGCGAGCTGAAACAGTGATGGAGGGGGTAGAAAACATTTACTTAAACTTCGGCCTAGATACCAATGGCGATCAGCGTGTAGACAGTTATAGAAATGCCAACCAGATGCAGTTAGCTGATTGGGCTCAACAAGGGGTCCAAGTGTTAACCATTCAACTCAATGTACTTGTACGAGCTTTGCAACCTGACCCCGGTGCCAACATTGTGAACCAAAGTTACCAGCTGGGTGGAGCAAATGGGCGAACGTTAAACTTTGATGATAATTTCCGCCGTGCAGTATTTACTTCAACGATACAGCTTAGAAATGTAGGAGCAAATTTATGGTCTATATAGCTAAACAACAAGGGGTTGTGCTTGTAGCGGCATTGGTAATGTTGCTGGCTGTCACCGGTATTGCAGTCACCTTGATGAGTAGCTCTAGCATCGACATCAAAATGACCAATGCGGCACAAGAGCGAGAGCGTGCTGACCATCAATTGATGGGTGAAGTAGAAGCCGCGATTGCAAGCGAAGTAAATAGAGGAACCGACAGTCGTTTTTTATGGACACTGGCTCAATTTGCGCAAAGCAATGATGTTGTGCAGTTGAACGTGGCGGGAAATGCTAGTGCATCAACATTGACAAACATGAACCCAGGGCCGGCGACGCTTAACTGTCCCAGAAGGTTCGATTACACCGAGGGTGTAGTGTGCAACATAATGCAATTAGACACCACGCTAGAGTATGGCGGTAAGAGTTCTCATAACGTAGCCCTTTCAAGCGGTATAGCTCAAGAGCTACTTGATGTAAATAAGACCCAGTAGATGAGAGGGCAAGGATCATGAAAGCATTTAAATACAGTGGTATTGCAGCAGCGCTAATGGCAGTAAGTCAAAGTGCTCAGGCTGAAGATATCAAACTCTACGTTAACAGTAATGTGAAAACAGAGGAAAAACCAAGAGTTATTGTTGTGTTCGATACTTCGGGAAGTATGGGACGAGATGCGCAAACCGGGAATAGTTGTAGTAACTGTACGACCCGTATGGATGTTGCTAAAGCCGCTATTTCAGATTTGGTGGAAAAGAATAAAACAGATATTGATTTTGGTTTAATGCGTTTAAGAGGAAGTAACGGTGGTTACGTGCTCGCAGGTCTGGGTTCAAGCGCCTCTAAAATAAAAGATGAAGTAGATGACTTGACAGCAAACGGAAGCACGCCGATTGAAGAGACGTTATATGAAGCCTATCGTTATTTAACTGGCGGCGAGGTTGATCAAGCACGTTGGACAAATGATCGTGATACCTCGGTTGAGTTAGGTGATGACTATATTTCGCCTTTTTCTAAATATAAAGACGCCCGTTGTGACAACTCCATTAACATGATTCTAATGACTGATGGTGACCCTACCAATGATAACAATAGGGACGGTGCCATAGAGGACCTACATGAAGGGATATTCGGGTATGAGGCCAATGAGCTGCACGACAGTTCACTGCATATACTCGCGAAGTCGATGTATGGGCTTGGCTCAGATAATGCTGATGAAAATATCAATATCGATCTGTACAGTGCTACGCCCACTGTAAAAGACTTTGCCCGAACCTATACCATAGGCTTTGGTAACGGTATGTCCAGCAAGGGTAAAGAATTACTAGAGCAGACAGCTAAATTAGGTGGTGGGCAATATATACACGCCGAAACCGGTGATAAGCTCAGTGAGGCGCTAGAAAATACAATTAACAAAATTCGAGAGGTAAACGATACCTTTACCTCACCAGCAATTGCCAGTAATAACTTCGACAGAACGCGCAGTCGTGACTCTTTGTACTACGCCATGTTTTATCCTGACGAAGGAACACGTTGGTCAGGTAACCTTAAAAAACTAAAAGTAAACGGCGATGATGTTTTAGACTCTAATAAAATCAGTGCATTAGATGATACGACGGGCACCCTCAAGAAAAATGCCCGAACTTATTGGTTACCCGATGGCGAAGACAATGATGGAGCTGTAGTGCATCGCGGCGGAGTCAATGGGGCGCTAGTTAGAGCAAGCAGCCGAACAGTTTATACTGACACTGGTGGAGGACTAACATCTTTTGATTTTATAGAGATGCGCGACGCGCTAGGTGGTAGTTCTGAGGGCAGAAAAGCACTAAGAAACCTTTTTGGCGCTTCCAGCAATCCAGAGGTCAAAAATCTGGTCAAGTGGTCTCTTGGCGAGGATGCATTTGATGATGACAGTGACGGAGATGTGACCGAGAAACGCGACGCTATCATGGGTGACCCACTGCATTCTAAGCCTGTAGCGATAGACTATGGCGGTGATGTACGTATTTTAGTAGGTACTAATGCTGGTTATGTTCATATGTTTAAAGACGATGAGCAGGCTAATACCGTGAGCGAGAGCTGGGCGTTTATCCCTTCGGAACTATTCGACATCATCAAGCCGTTAAAAAACAATGATACCGGTAAGCTGTATGGAATGGATGGGCCAATATCTGTCCACTTTGATGATAAAAACGGTAACGGTGTCGTTGAAGATGGCGACAAAGTCTGGGCATTTTTTGGCATGCGCCGAGGTGGCAGTAGCTACTATGCGCTGGATCTATCGAATAAGGATAAACCAGAGTTGCTTTGGACCATTTCATCAGGGGATAGCGACTTTGCCGAAATGGGGCAGTCGTGGTCGCGAATGGAAGTGGTATATGTGAATCATAATCAATACAAAGGACGGCCACTGTTGGCATTTGGTGCGGGTTATGACACTAATAAAGACAATGTTACCCGTACTCCTGACTCGAAAGGAGTAGGCATTTTCCTCGTTGATGCTGAATCAGGAGAACTTGTTTGGAAGAAAACGTCGAAGAATGGTTTCACTGGTAGTCACAGTATCGCCTCAAATATTTCGTACTTAGACTCCGATTATGATGGCTATGTCGATCGCTTTTATGCCTCAGATACAGGTGGTGACGTGTGGCGTTTTGACTTGCCAGGTGATGACCCATCAAGCAGTGAAACACCGTGGACACACTTTAAACTCGCATCTTTAGGTGGTGCGACCGCAGGGAGTGACCGTCGTTTCTTCTACAAACCTATGGTAGCACGAACTTATTTCAGCAAAGTAGTTTCAACTGAGATAGAAGAAGATGGTAAAACAACCACAAGTTATACAAGACAATCAACGCCTTATGATGCGATTTTGTTGGGCAGTGGCAACCGCCCAGAGCCATTAGCGACATCGGTCAGTGACATGCTGTTTATGATCCGCGATGAGAATGTGATTACGCAGTCTTTTAAAGAGAACATTCCGGCACCTGTGACGTTTGGCGATTTAATGAACGTTAATGATGATAAGTTCGCTGCTAAGCTCGATGATGTAGAGGGTTTTATGGAGCTTGAATACGAGCTCGGCAATAGCTTTGACGGTTGGTACTATAGTCTCGGTGTCGGTGAGAAGTCTTTGGCCGCGCCAACAGTTGTGGGTGGGGTTGCTTATTTCAGTAGCTTTATTCCTGGCTCAGAAGATAGTACGGAAAACCAATGTTCTTTAGGTGGTGGTGAAGGCGGTATTTATGCATTTCACTTACACTATGGCACGAAAGTGTATAACAATCTGAAAATCCCTGCAGGAGACTCAATTCCTGATACGCCAACAGTGGTGTGGATGGAAAATGATAAAGGTGGCTCCGAGGCGAGAATTGTGACTAAGAATAATGTTATAGAGCCGAAAAAAGTCCAAGGCCCAGCCCCTGTTGTTGATGGCGATGACATTGAACTCTACACTTCGCCAGCGGGTATTAGCTTGAAAACTCAACAAACTTATATTTATCGTCTCGAAGATAATAGGGATAATTAATGAATAAAGTTACTAAGGACACTGTCGTGGATAAAAATTCAGCGCTTTTACATCGGGGGCTAGGTTTTACTCTTATTGAAGTTATGGTTGTAGTGGCCATTGTCGGTATCTTGGCTGCGGTGGCATATCCAAGCTATGTTGAGCATGTGCGTAAGGCTGCAAGAACAGAAGCGATGACTTCAGTGTTGGAGACGGCTAACAGGTTAGAGCAGTTTTATGTAGACAACCGCGTTTATACCAACAATTTGGCGGGTATCGGTGTCAATGCACTCACCGAGTCTGACTATTATACGCTTGCAGTACAAATCAGAGACGGTGCCCAAGCGTTTACTGTCACAGCTACACCAAATTCGGGGCCAGCGCTGCAAGACTCGGAGTGTGGCGGCTTTACCGTTACTGATACGGGAAGAAAAGGTGTTACCGCCTCTACAGCTCCGGCAGTGATAGATGAGTGCTGGGGTAACTAACCGGTTCATTCAACACTTATCATAGTCTCTTAAGCGGGTCCGGCCTATTTGTGATACCGTGATCCGCTTATCTTGTATTTCATCCTGCTCATGACAGTATTTAAAACTGCCGCTACCCAAGACATAGACCATGCCATCCGGTTGAAAGGTTAAAGAGTGTCTTTGGTAACTTAGTCGACCATCATTGTGACCCTCAAGTACCCGCAAGAGAGTATCTTCGTTATCAATATCACCGATATTACTTTTATCGATAAATACAGCTATATCGCCGTCCCAGTGACTCGCGCATTTAAAGCCGTTATAAGGGCATAGCGTCACGTAGCGATTACTTTTAATAGCGTATATTCGCGCGTAGTTTAAGGTGGTTTTTAATTCGTGAAGGGTGTTATCTCTTCGATTGTTGGCAATAATTGTACCTAATGAGGTTAAAGCGAGGGCGGAGATAATACTTACTATTCCCACAACAGTCATCAATTCTAAAAGGGTCGTCCCTTTTTGAAAATTGCTCAGGGGCAACGAGTAAAAGAGTGTCATTAGCTTCATCCTTGAAGCTCCATCTATCCATCAGTAATTAATAATGATAGATCACTTCTGAGGATTAGCTACAACCAGTCGTGGTTGCTCCTCTATAGAGAGTCGTACCGGATTGAGTCAAGGTTAATGAACGTTCTGAATCATTTCCAGTATTTGGGCAATAAGCGAAATCTCCATTTTGATTCAAGCCAACTCTTCCTGTGGCATCAAAGCTAATTGGACTATTGCCAGAATATACCAGAGTATCGTTTGCTGGAACAGTTTCCATTTCTCTAAGTAGAGTATCGTTACCACCGAACTGGCCGTTGTTGTCATCATCTACAAAGATTGCAACGGTATTGCTCTGCCAATCGTTGGTACAGTTAGCGCCATTAAGCGGACAGACTACGACTGTCGCGTCTGTTGAGGTTGCCTTGGCTCTAGCAAACATGAGTTGTCGTTTTAACTCGAAGAGGTGGTTTTCGGCTCGGTCTCTAGCGAGCATATCTGTTGAGTTGCTAAACGCTATCGATGCTACGATAGCAACAATAGCGACTGTTACCATCAGTTCCAATAAGGTAAAACCTGCTTGCCGGTGAGTATTGTTGCTCATGGCTGTAATCCTTTTTGTGTATTTATATTAATTTTAACACTATTAACGCATTAGTCACCCCTTGGACGTTTGCTTCAACACTCACAATTGACTAAAATCGGCGCATCTGTCATCGCGAATATAAAAAGTCATGAAAAAAATAGAAGCCATCATCAAGCCATTTAAGTTAGACGACGTCCGTGAAGCCCTTTCAGAAGTTGGTATCACCGGTATGACGGTCTGTGAGGTTAAGGGATTTGGTCGCCAAAAAGGCCATACTGAGCTTTATCGCGGTGCCGAGTACATGGTCGACTTTTTACCAAAAGTGAAGCTCGATATCGTGCTAGCCGATGAAGATGTCGAGCGTGCTATCGAAGTTATAGTGAAAACCGCACAAACCGGCAAAATAGGCGATGGTAAAATTTTCGTGACGGAAGTCGAGCGAGTGGTGCGTATCCGTACGCAAGAGGAAGACGAAGAAGCGATTTAAAAGCATGTGATTTAACTTATAAATATAAAAAAACCGATGCCTTCACAGCATCGGTTTTTTTATGTGTACGTTACTTAGCGTTCGCGTTTATTTGCCTCAAGGGTTTGTTGGGCATGTTCAGCCATATCTGGTAAGCCAAGTTTTTCGTAGCTTTTTACCATCATTTCTAACGCAGGCTCAAGGTAACTGCTTTGTGAGAAATGCTCAACAACGTACTTACCGCGATTTGCTGCGGCCAAGTAAGCTTCACGCTCGTAATAATACTGTGCCACTTTCAATTCGTTGCGAGCCATGCGGTTGAGTAGCCAAGCAAGACGACGCTTTGCCTCAGGTGCATATTTGCTGTCAGGGTAGTTGTTGACTAGAGTTGATAAGTCTTTATAGGCCACTCGAGTGCGTTTTGCGTCTCTATCGGCTCGATCTACACCAAAGTATTCTTGGAAGGCATTCTTATCGGCCTTAATATTGACCAAGCCACGCATGTAGTACATGTAGTCTAAGTCTTTGTGGTTCGGGTTTAAGCGAATAAAGCGGTCAATAGTGGCCAAAGCTTGCTCTGTATTGCCAGTTTGGTAATGCGCATAGACTAAGTCCATTTGCACTTGTTTAGAGAAAGGGCCAAACGGATAGCGAGAATCAATGGCGGTAAGTAGCTCGATTGCCCGGGCATATAAGCCTGAATCTAAGGTTTCGCGTGCATCTTCATACAAAGCTTGTGCGGATTTGTTGGGTACGCGCTCAATTTCTTGTTGTTCTGGCGCGGATGAACATGCGCTAAGTAAGGAGGCCGTAAATACGACTGCAAGTGCCCGTTTACTTATTTTATTTATCATTAATTAGGTACCTTCGTTGTCTTCGGCTAGGCCAAGTAGGTAAAACCGAGTAAACTATGCGAATTATGCGATTCTAACCCAGTCGAGCAGAGCTTGCACTGGTAAATTAGGTAAAACTTGCTTATGGCAGAACAAATTTCCCTCAGTGCAGAGGTCCCCGTGGAACTAGGCGGTAAACGTCTAGACCAAATTTTGGCGCAATTGTTCCCGGACTATTCGCGCTCACGAATAAAAACGTGGATTCTCGATGACATGGTGCAGGTTGATGGCCTCACCTTAAACACCCCCAAAGAAAAGCTGTTGGGCGGTGAACACGTAGAGATCAACGCGCAAATTGAAGCGCCGCGAGAATATGAAGCACAAGATATTGCTTTAGATATTGTCTACGAAGATGACGATATTTTGGTGATCAATAAACCTGCGGGCTTAGTGGTCCATCCTGGTGCCGGCAACCCCGATGGCACAGTGTTAAACGCGTTATTGCATCATTGTCCAGAGATTGAAAATATCCCTCGTGCGGGTATCGTCCATCGTCTTGATAAAGACACCACAGGGTTAATGGTGGTTGCGAAAACCTTGCCAGCACAAACGCATTTGGTTGCGGCATTGCAAAAACGTGAAAATTTCACCCGTGAGTATGAAGCTATCTGTTATGGCACCATGACCGCAGGCGGTATGGTCGATGCGCCCATCGGTCGTCATGCCACTAAACGTACGCATATGGCCGTCAATGAATTTGGCAAGCCAGCCGTGACGCACTACCGAGTCGCTGAAAAGTTCCGTGCTCATACACGCTTACGGCTGCGCCTAGAGTCGGGTCGTACCCACCAAATCCGTGTGCATATGGCGCATATCAGTCACCCACTTGTTGGTGACCCCTTTTACGGCGGACGCCCACGTCCTCCTAAGCATGCCAGTGAAGAGTTTATGGCGACCTTACGAGGCTTCAAACGCCAGGCTTTGCATGCCATTAAGTTGCAGTTAGCACACCCGATCACCGGTGAGCAAATGCGTTGGCAGGCCCCAGTCCCTGAGGACATGGTGGCGCTGACCGAAGCGCTGCGCCAAGACACCGAAGCCAACGGCTACGATGACATCTAAAACACCATTTTATACGCCAACCTGGGGCGCTGATGAGTCCCAGGTAGGGGTGCTGCAAAGCACCCGCCAAGGCGGGCATAGTCAGGGCGTGTATCGCAGCCTCAATGTGGGGCTGCATGTGGGCGACCAAGAGTCAGCTGTGCTCGCCAATCGTGCTGTGCTCAACAGCCAACTGCCGCGTCCTGCCTGTTATGTAAACCAAGTACATGGCACCCATGTTCATTGTGTTACTCAGTACAGTGAACAGCTTAGAATCGAAGCGGATGGCCTGTTCACACGCTTGCCAAAGCAGCCTTTGGCTATTATGACTGCTGATTGCTTGCCGCTTTTATTAGCCAGCCAAGATGGCGCTGAAGTGGCCGGTTTGCACTGTGGTTGGCGCTCCCTTGCCGGAGGCATCATCGAGCGGGCGTTACCCTTATTTAACACCCCCGCGAAAGATATTCATGCTTGGCTTGGGCCTGCTATAGGGCCCTCAGCCTTTACGGTCGGGAATGAGGTTAAAAGCCAATTTTGCGCTCACAGTGGCGACTATCAGCAGGGCTTTACAGCACACGGCGACAAATTTCTCGCCAACTTGCCACTATTAGCCGAGCTTGCGCTTAATCGAGCCGGTGTGAGTAATGTCACTAAAGCTCAGGCCTGCACTTATACCCTTGCCGATACCTACTTTTCTTATCGACGCGATGGCCAAACCGGTCGTATGGCCAGTGTGATCTGGCGCAAATAATCACCAAAATTTTAACCGGATAACTTGATCAAACGCGCGCTAGCACCCATTAAATAGGAAATTAAAGTTTTAGTGGAAACAAACAGATGCGTTTAGATAGATTTACCAGTAAATTTCAGCAAGCGCTCTCCGATGCTCAATCATTAGCACTCGGTCGCGATCATCAATTTATTGAACCCGTACACCTAATGTACGCACTATTGCAGCAAACAGGCTCGAGTGTGCGTGCTCTTTTTGCGCAAGCAGGCGTCAGCGCCGATGAGCTCAACACCAAGCTTTCTCAAGAAATTGAGAAGTTGTTTAAAGTGGAGGGCGTCGGTGGCGACGTGCAGTTGTCCAATAACATGGTGTCATTGCTGAACTTATGCGACAAATATGCGCAAAAGCGTAAAGACAAATATATTTCCAGCGAGCTGTTCGTACTGGCTGCCTGTGAAGATAAAGGGCCTTTGGGAGAGATTTTTAAAGCTCTAAATATCACCACAGGTAAGGTAGAAAAAGCCATAGACGCACTGCGCGGCGGGCAAAAAGTGGATGACCCCAACGCTGAAGATACTCGTCAGGCGCTTGAGAAATTCACCATCGATCTCACCGAGCGGGCCGAGCAAGGCAAGCTTGATCCCGTTATTGGTCGTGACGAGGAAATCCGTCGCACCGTGCAAGTGTTACAACGGCGCACTAAAAATAACCCGGTGTTAATTGGTGAACCGGGCGTTGGTAAAACGGCGATAGTTGAGGGCCTAGCGCAGCGTATCGTAAACGGTGAGGTTCCTGAGGGCCTTAAGAATAAGCGCGTGTTATCGCTGGATTTGGGCGCCTTAGTGGCCGGAGCTAAATACCGTGGCGAATTTGAGGAGCGTCTTAAGTCGGTCCTCAACGAGCTGGCTAAAGAAGAGGGGCAAGTGATCCTCTTTATCGATGAAATTCATACCATGGTCGGTGCGGGTAAAACCGACGGCGCCATGGATGCCGGGAACATGCTTAAACCGGCGCTAGCACGAGGTGAATTGCATTGTGTTGGGGCGACAACCTTAGATGAGTATCGTCAATACATTGAAAAGGACGCGGCTTTAGAGCGTCGCTTTCAAAAGGTATTGGTAAATGAGCCGAGTGTTGAAGACACCATTGCTATTTTGCGTGGGTTAAAAGAGCGCTATGAGCTGCACCATTCTGTGGAAATCACCGATCCGGCGATCGTTGCAGCGGCGAATTTATCGCACCGTTATATTAGCGACCGGCAATTGCCCGATAAAGCCATCGACTTAATAGACGAGGCGGGCTCTTCCATTCGTTTACAAATTGACTCTAAGCCAGAGCAGTTGGACCGCCTTGAGCGGCGTATCATTCAGTTGAAACTTGAAGACAATGCCTTAGCTAAAGAAAAGGACGAGGCCAGCCAAAAGCGCCGTGAGGAAATGCAGGAGCTGATCCAAGAGCTGGAAAGTGAATATGCTGAGTTGGACGAAGTATGGAATGCGGAAAAGGCCTCGCTGCAAGGCACTCAAGTCATTAAAGCGGAGCTCGAGCAAGCGCGTTTGGACTTAGAGGTGGCACGTCGAGCTAGTGATCTACAGCGAATGTCAGAACTGCAGTACGGCCGAATTCCCGAGCTGGAGCGCAAATTAGACCTTGCCTCGCAAGTCGAAATGCAAGATATGAACTTGCTGCGTAATAAAGTTGGTGAGGACGAGATTGCCGAGATCCTCTCACGCTGGACTGGCATTCCAGTGGCGAAAATGCTTCAAGGTGAGCGTGAAAAGTTGCTGCAGATGGAAGACGAGCTGCACCAGCGCGTTATCGGCCAAGACGAAGCGGTCACCGCTGTTGCTAATGCCATCCGTCGCTCTCGTGCAGGATTAGCTGATCCCAATCGACCCATAGGCTCATTCTTATTCTTGGGCCCTACAGGGGTGGGTAAAACCGAGCTGACCAAAGCATTGGCGCAACTGATGTTTGACACCGAAGATGCCATGGTTCGTATCGATATGTCAGAGTTTATGGAGAAACATTCAGTGGCGCGTTTGGTCGGTGCGCCTCCGGGCTATGTTGGCTATGAAGAGGGCGGCTACCTCACTGAGGCTGTGCGCCGTCGTCCTTACTCCGTGGTACTGCTTGACGAAGTGGAGAAGGCGCACCCAGACGTATTCAATATCTTGCTACAGGTATTGGATGATGGTCGTCTCACTGACGGGCAAGGGCGCACCGTGGACTTTAAAAACACGGTGATCATTATGACTTCTAACTTGGGCTCGGATGTGATCCAAGAGCAAGCTGGGAATAATGATTACGCCACATTGAAAGACAAAGTGATGATGGTGCTGGCGCAGCAATTTAGGCCAGAGTTTATAAACCGTATTGATGAAACCGTGGTATTCCATCCACTAGCCGGAGAGCACATCAAGCAGATTGCTGATATTCAGTTGGCGAAGTTGCATGAGCGGCTCACTGAAAAAGGCTACCTATTGGAAATCACCGATGCGGCATTAGCTAAGCTGGCCGAGGGCGGGTTCGATCCGGTCTATGGTGCTCGACCTTTAAAACGGGCTATCCAGCAGGCCATTGAAAACCCACTGGCACAGAAGCTGTTGGCGGGTGAGTTGGCTGATGGTAACTTGATTTCCATCGATGCTGACGAGCAAGGCTTTTTATTTAGCTGTAAATAAAGGTCAGTTATAACTCATACGAAAGGCGGCAATAATTTGTCGCCTTTTTTATTGTGTCCATGCAGTGGTAATGTCAATATAGGTTTAGGAGCAATCATTCAACAATAGTGTTAGCTATGGAACACGGATACCAAGCCATGGTCATTCATGCTTTTGGTGAGCCAGGGGTGCTAAAACCAGTGACCCTATCGCGGCCAAAGCCCGGTGAGCATGAGTTACTTATCAAGGTGCTGAGCACCGCTATTAACCCCATTGATGTAAAAACCCGCGCTGGTATCGGCTTTGCGGCAGAGCAAAACAAACATCACCTGCCTATGAGCTTAGGCTATGATCTGTTTGGCGAGGTGGTCGCCTGTGGTGAGGCGGTAAAAACGCTTAAAAAGGGTGATAAGGTAATGGGTATGGTTGGCTTTGCCACCCAGCCAGGGACCTATGCACAGTATTGTTTGGCCCGTGAAAACGAACTCATTAAAGTCGATGCGGTGAATGAAGATGCGGTGCTATCCGGTCTGTGTTTGGCAGGGTTAACGGCCTTCCAAGCGCTCTCGGCGCTCGCCTGTCCAAAAAGTCAGCCCATTTACATTAATGGTGCTAATGGCACAGTCGGCTCGTTAGCTGCACAAATTGCCGCGCGAATGGGGTATCAGGTTGTTGCTATTAGCCGCAGTGAGCTGCCAAAAAGTGTCGCTTCTTGCGCTCAGCAAATAAGTTATGACCAGTTTGTGGCTGAGCAACGTAAGGGTTATTTGCTCGATGTTGTGGGCCTGGAGGTCGGGAAGCGTTGTTTACAAGGATTAAGTGCACACAGTCGTGTAGTCACTATTCCGACACTGTCACAAAAAGAGATTATTGCTGCAGCCAATGAGCAAGGAGTGACTGCATGCGCCGTGCTGGTGGTTAAAAACAATGCCCAGCTTAAACGTATTTATCAGTGGTATCGCCAAGGTCACTTAGAGCTGGAACACTGCACTATGCCGCTCTCGGCAGCGGGCATGGCGCATCAGCGTTTAGAGCAAAATAGCAGCAAAGAGAAAGTTATTTTACTGCCTTGGACTTGAGTATTTGGCAGCGCACCCCATAACAACAGAATTAAGCCGCTTGGCTAGAGGTAGTATTTTTTGACTTGTACACAATTAAATCAGCGTCTTAGCGAATTGTCGTCCGCTGAAAATCAAGCCGCGATTGTCGGCATTGTTCGGGGTATTGAGCGCGAGGCGCTGCGTACCAATCGCAGCGGCGGGTTATCGACAAAGCCCCACCCAGTGGCGATTGGTTGTGCCTTAACCAACTCGATGATCACCACTGATTTTTCTGAAGCTTTACTTGAATTCATTACCCCAGTAAGCACCGATCCTGAGGAAACATTGGCTCAGTTGCGTGACCTACAAAAGTTCACTCTTGCGCAACTCGAAGATGAATTATTGTGGCCAGTGAGTATGCCGTGTTATATCCAAAGCCAAGATGAAATCCCGTTGGCGCAATTCGGCTCATCCAATGTCGGTCGTATGAAAACGCTATACCGAGAGGGGTTAAAAAACCGCTACGGCAGTATGATGCAGGCCATAGCCGGGGTGCATTTCAATATCTCTTATCCGCAAACGTTTTGGCAAACCTTGCAGGGTTTAGCTGGGCAAAGTGGTGACTTACAGTCTTTTATTTCCGACAATTACTTAGGACTAATTCGTAACTTTAAACGCGAATTGTGGTTAATTAGCTATTTATTTGGTGCATCACCGGCATTGTGCGGCTCCTTTTTAGAAGGGCAAGAAACCTCACTACCGTTTAAAAAGCTTGGTAAAGGTAGCCTATACCTTGAGCATGGCACAGCTCTGCGTTTGGGTGATTTGGGTTACACTAATAGCGCCCAATCGAGCTTGCGGGTAATGTATAACTCATTGGAGGAATATGTTGCTGGCTTAAAGAGCGCGATCAACTCACCTTCTGAGTTGTACCAGCATCTTGATGATTATCATGCACCAAAACCGCAGCAATTAAATAAAAATATTCTGCAAATTGAAAACGAGTTTTACTCGCCTATCCGCCCGAAACGCAATGCTCGCTCTGGCGAGAAGCCAACGCAGGCGTTATTGCGCGGCGGCATTGAATACATCGAAATTCGCGCCTTGGATGTGAACCCCTTTGCGGATACCGGCATCGATTTAACGCAAATTCGTTTCTTGGATGTGTTTTTGACCTACTGCTTATTAAAGGCATCGCCGCACATGGATTGGCAGGAGCAAGGTCAGACACAAGAGAACCTCGATCGGGTGGTCAATCAAGGTCGCGATCCGCAATTGCAGTTGCAACGCGGTGACGAGTCTGTCTCTTTGCAGCAATGGGCCGAGGATATTTTTACCGATCTTGCAAAAGTCGCTGACTATATGGACCAAGCGCATGGCAGTGATGATTATCAGCATACCATTGCTGAGCTACAGAGCTGGGTGAGCGATCCTAGTAAGACCATATCAGGGCGCTACCTACAGCAGTTACTCAGTGATGATGTTGACAATGGTCAGTTTGCCTTGCAATTGGCACAACGTTACAGCGACGCTCATAGTCAGTGGCAGTACCAATGCTTTGACGACGCACATTTAGCTGAGCAAGCCGAACTGTCGGTTAAGGCACAACAGCAGGTGGAGCAGGAAGACACTGTGAGCTTTGAAGCCTTTTTAGATGAATACTTTGCGGTGGAAAAGATAGAAGCATAAAAAAAGCGCGGCTAAGGTAGCCGCGCAAATTATTCTACAGGGATGAAACAATGCTAAACTGCTGCATTCATAAGTTCAGACTAAGGCTTGCGGATTAAGTTCAAAATAAATGAAAAAAAATTTATCGCTTATTTTTACCCTGTTTATACTTGCTGGGTGTGCGACCGCGCCACCTAAGCAACCCGATGATATCTGCAAGATTTTTGAAGAGAAAGAAGATTGGTATTTTGATGCCAAGGACGCGCAAGAGCGCTGGGGCTCGCCTAAACATGTGTTAATGGCGATGATGTATCAAGAAAGCTCCTTTCGTCATGATGCTGCCCCGCCCATGGAATATTTCTTATGGATCATCCCCACAGGTCGTGCCAGTGACGCCTATGGTTACTCACAGGCAAAGACCATGACCTGGGAAGATTACACACGCGAAACCGATAACGGCGGCGCTGATCGTGACGATTTTGACGATGCAATCGATTTTATGGCGTGGTTTGTGTGGAAAACACATCAGATTAACGGCATTTCGAAGTGGGATGCGTATGCTCAATATCTTAACTATCACGAAGGGTGGGGCGGTTATAAACGCGGCACCTATCGCAGTAAGGCTTGGTTAATGCGCGCCGCGAATAAAGTGAAACGTCGTGCCAGTCGTTATGCGGTTCAGCTTAAGCGCTGCGAAGAGGAGTTAGATAAGAACTGGTTTGAGCGCTTATTCTTCTGATTGCTGCAACTTAGGAGCACCACTGAAGCGCTGGATATCTTCAAAGCCCTTCTCCCAGCGCGCTTTATCGGCGTAAAAAATATGTGCTGTGACATTGATATTAGGGTCATCGTCGAGCGAGCCTGCAGGAACAACGAGTAAGTCTCCTTGTTGTTGATACATGGGTAATGCCGAGCCACACCGACTACAAAAGCTTTTGCAGTGAGCGCTGTGTGGGAGTTGGTAATGTCTTACCAACGGCTCACCTGATAACCAAGTGAGTGTAGCCGAGTTTGAGAACAAGTTTGCTCCGTGCGCCGAGCCACTGTCTTTGCGGCAGTGGCTGCAGTGACATAAATAGAAATGACTGAACTCACCTTTTATTTCGAAGCGTACCTGTGCGCATAAGCAGCTGCCTTGCATAAGCCTTCTCCTTTGTTTTCATTACTACAAGTTTAGCCAGTGCCACTGTGGTTGCTCATTTATTGCTGCGTATAAATCCAGTCCAATCCTTGGATCAAGGTGCTCGGAAACGCTGTCGCGTGTTTAGCCCCTTCAATAATGCGAAACTTAATCGTCGTATTTTTTCCGCATTCAGCGGTCATTTTCTCTATTAGTTTTTGCGCCCCAGCCACCATATGCTGCTTTTCTCCATACTTTGGCTGTTCCAAGCTGCCCACTGATACATAGACCTTGGTTGGTAAACGAGGTTTCATCACAGATGAGTGTAAAATATCGTTATTGGCAAACCATACCGATGGGCTACCGATTATATAACTGCTGAACATATCAGGGTAATTGAACAGGATATAGGCGCCAAACAACCCCCCTAATGAGTGTCCCACAAAGGTGCGTTGTGAGGGGAGGGTTCGGTAGTTCTGCTCAATATAGGCGAAGACGCTCTCGCGGATAAACTTAGCATGACCATCAGCATGGCCAGTTTGAAACTTCCAGTTTGTGGCTTGCACCGGAGTGTAGTCTCTTATTCGACTAGATGGGCCTTTTGAGCCTCGGGAATAGGATATCCCCACAATGATTGCCTCTTTCATTGTGCCGCTGTTCATCGGAAAGCGTGTAGCACCTGAAGCAATCTGAAAGCTATACCAGGCATCCATCAGGTAAATGACGGGATACTTCTTATCTTTATTTATCGCATAAGAGCGAGGCAGCTTTATAAATACAGGGTATATCCGTTTGCTTGCAGGCTCTGTTAATTCGATAACTGCACTTCTTGGTATTTCAAAGGGCTCGTTTGCGAGCCCTGTAGCGCATGTAACGATAAGAATAAAATACAGTAAATAACTCAAGGTCGTTTCCATAATAGACAATAGTTTAGCTGGTGCGCACAGGCGTATCCTGTGCTTTGGCCGCTGTAAGGTGACGAATACGCTTGGCGATAGGTTGCTCGAAGTATCGGTATGACAAGTAGGCTACCATTATGCTTAGTGCTAAGGCGACAATGAGTTTGAGCTCAACAGTCAACGCCAACTTATTTACCTGCATAATAATGGGCATATGCAGCAGGTATAGCGAATAGGAGATTTTGCCGATGAAATCACCAAGGCGATTGGCGAGTACAATATTGTTATCAGGGACGAGAAATACCACGCAAAAGAATACCGTGCTCATAACTAGTAACACTTCATAGCTTAGCCACATCCGTCTTTCATCGCCGCTGGTTAGCGGAGTGAATTGTGGATACATAAGCGGTATTAACAGAAGAACCAGTACAAAGCGGTGCTTTCGCATGTAGTTAGGCACTTTTAGGGTGGGGTACAGTAAGCCCAAAATCACACCCACAAAAAACAAAGGTAAGGTACGCAATATGCTAAAGAGGTTATAGGGTATTCCATAAATATCGCCATAAATCCTCGGAAAGTTGGTAAAAAACAGCACAATCATTACCGCCACAATAGCGAGATAAATATAGCCTGTTCTGTTTTTAGCCAGCATCCAAAAAGCAATAAAAACCACATAAAAGTGTATTTCAGGTGGAATAGTCCAAAGCACGCTCTCGCCGTGAATAAATAGCAAGTGGCCGAGTAAGACGTTGACATCAGGTATGTTATATAGGCTGTCATTCCCGCCCTTAGCGAGTATGAACGAGGTAAACACCACAGCTAGGTACAAGGGCAGCACCCTTGCTGCTCGGGCCAATAAATAGCGCGTGAGGTTAGTGCGATTGAGCTCTTTACCTAAATAAAGGTATGCCATCAAAAAGCCGCTTAGTAAAAAGAATAGCATCACCCCATAAGCACCGGAGCCGCCTCCTAGTGCGCCATCAAACCAGAGGGTTATATCACTGAAATGTGTAAAGAAAACAATAAGTGCAGCGAGCCCTCGCAAGGCATTCAGCTTTCTAATTTCCAACCTAGACTCCTAATCTGAACATTATTTTTATTATAATTCGCCGTAGGGCGTGAAGAGTTAGCGCTGCAGTTGAAATTATTAACTAACATTATTGCAGCGAGTTATTGCTCATCCTTTGTAAATTTCTGAATGACATCCGTAGCGGGATTCGGTCTTGATACTCATTCCCTGTTTTCTCTTACCCGGAGAGTTTCTTTGAAACGTTCCTGAAGTAGGCAGTAGTGACTGGCCTCCGTGTAAAAGCCTCTACCAACTGTGGTTCGCGATTACAGATAGGAGGAAGCTTCCCCAGTGGTAAAGTCAAGATAGTTAGAATAAAAGCCCGCTATAAAAACAACAACAGTAAATAAACCACCACACGTGCTAATCAATACCTAGGAACTTATAATACTTCTTTATTCTGTGCAGCTTGTTGAAAATAGGTCTTATTTGGTCCGGTAATCAAAGATCCCACACTTCCAGGGTCATTCCATTTTGGTTCTGTAACCATTCGATCATTGCTTTGCGACCCGGCTGATTGCATTTTTTATAGCCACCGGGTTTACAAATAAAGACAAGGTTTCTAATTTTATTACCTAAGCTTCTGGCCATAAGAGCCTTAAGAATATCTTTTTCAAATTCAGTGTTTGGGTTTTTTATCCCTAATGCAATTTCCACAACCGTCTGTTCTTCGGGAAAATAAAAGTCCACCGCCATCGAGTTGTCGCCACAAATTTTTTGTTCGCTATAATCCTCGCCAAAGGCCTGTTCCGCGCGGCTGCGGACTAAATCAATGAATTGATTTGTTGAAAGGTTCCCGGCTCCAGGTCCTTTTGTATCAAAAAAACCATCCGTTTCATGCGCAATGCTTGAGGCAATTGCATAAAGCTCTTTACTGAGTTTCAAACCGTATCCTTAAGGTATGGGTAATATCGAGGTGCAACTAACAAACGCATTTGTGGCTCCTAGCTAAAGACATCTCAAAGCTTGAGCAGTGCATATTATTTATCCATAAAGTCATGAAGTTAGCAAAGGCAAAGGATAATGTCTAAGTATATGTTGGGCGCTGAAAGCGAGCATGACTCCTTAAGGGGCATTTCTCGGCGACCACAAACGCAGTCAGATTAAAAACCGATTTGGTTTGTGGGTCTTTTTATCGCTTTGCGGACTTTTAGGTTGGTTGCACATGGACAGAGGCTGCTACCAGGAAAGGTAGCAGCCCTAAAAGGACGGCTAGTCTTTAGACTTCTTGCGACGCTGCTGTGGGAGCACACGTACCAGCTTAATCATGTTTTCTTTTACTTCCATGACCTCAATCGGGTAGCCCTCAATTTTAAGCCCTAAATTGGCGTCGGGAATATCTTCTAAATATTCGACAATCAGGCCGCTGAGAGTTTTTGGCCCATCTTGGGGAAGGTGCCAACCCATTTCTTTATTGAGGTCACGAATATTAGCACCACCATCAACTAGCACTGAGCCATCGTCCTGCTCACTGACTTCCTCGCTTGGTGGTCGGGTTTGTGTGGTGGTGAAGTCGCCAACCACTTCTTCGAGAATATCCTCAAGTGTGACTAGACCTTGAATATCACCATATTCGTCAACAACTAAGCCAATACGCTCTTTAACCTGCTGAAACTTGTGTAACTGGGTATTCAAGGAGGTGCCTTCGGGGATAAAGTAAATCTCCCTTACTGCGCGAAGCAGCGACGACTTATTAAACTGCTCTTTGGTGAGTAGACGAAGTGCGTCTCGAGCATGAATAAAGCCCACGGCATCATCGATTTGGTCACGGTATAAAAGCACCCGGGTGTGCTGTAAGTTGGTGAGCTGCTTACTGATCACCTTCCAGTCATCATTAACATCAATGGCGTTAATTTCATTACGCGGGATCATAATGTCCTCCACGGTGACCTGCTCAAGGTCTAAAATCGACGTCAGCATGCTTTTGTGCTTGGCCGGCAACATGGCCCCGGCTTCACTTACCACGGTTTTCAGCTCTTCTTTAGAAAGGCTGTGCTCTTCCATTTGCTCTGGGCTAAAGCCAAGCAGACGCAACAAACCGTTAGTGATCCAGTTTAGGGCAATCACAAAAGGCAAGGTTAAGCGCAGCAAATTTTTAAGAATCAGCGAGCTTGGAAAGGCGATTTTCTCTGGGTACAAAGCGGCAATGGTTTTCGGAGTCACCTCTGCAAAGACCAATAAAATAAAGGTCAACCCAAAAGTGGCCACCGCTAAGCCGACAACATCGCCAAACAGGCGAATACCAATAATCGTGGCCACTGAAGAGGCCGCAATATTAACAAGGTTATTGCCAATAAGGATCAAGCCGATAAGGCGATCAGGGCGCTTGAGTAGGCTGCTGACTCGCGTGGCTCCGGCGTGTTTTTGTTTTTCTAGGTGGCGTAGTCGAAATTTATTTATCGACAACATCCCAGTTTCGGAGCTAGAGAAGTATGCGGAGAGTACGATCAGTATTGCTAGAATGATAAACAACGTACTCGTCGATATGTCGTCCAAAGAAGGATCCTTCTATTAAAAATCAAGGTATATTAAGCGGCACTCGCCGCGCGTAGTCAAGTGAACTTGCCCTGAAGATAAAGTAATTGCTTAAAAACGCTGCAATATTACTTCTTGGACAAAGCGACTGCCAAAATAGGCAAGAGTGAGTAGGCCGGCACCGACCATAATAGTGATCACAGAGGATTTGCCGCGCCAACCCCGCAGCTTGCGGCCAATAACAACGGCTAAAAACACCCCCCAGGCGATAATGGAAAGCACCGTTTTATGCGCGTTTTCAATAGCCAGCATGGAATCTAGGAATACAAACCCAGAGAGCAGGGCGAGGCTCAACAAAGCTGTGCCAACAAACACTAATTGGTAAAGTTGCCGTTCGACCACCATCAGCGGTGGCAGGTGGCTGTATACAATGGCTAGGTCTTTGCGTTTAAGGCGTTTGTCGATGAAATAAAACTGCACCGCATACAAGGTAGCAATCACCAGCACGCAATAAGCCAGCAGTGAAATAGAGATATGTGTCACTAACCCAATTTCCAGGCGAATACTTTGCACGATGATATCGTGCGGCATAAATAGGCTAGCGAATAATAAAATAGTGGCAAACCCATACACCACAGGTAGCAATAAGGTGGCTGGAAAGCGCAGTGACACGGCGGTCACTGATAATACAATAACCCAGCAGGTCAGCAGCGATACATTAATAAAAGATAGGTCTTGGCCTTGGGTGGTGAATACCGCATTTACGAGCAACACCATGTGCGTCAAAATCGCAAGTGTACTGAGGATCACCGTGGTTTTTTGCGATGGGCCTTTGGCATCAAACAAGCGAGACAATACGTGCGCGGTAGCAGCACCGTAAAAAGCACAACTCAACAGTGTCAAAATTGTAATCAGCATGATGACCTTTTTTGCTCGTAGTTATTATTCCATCAAGAAGCCATTGTATTTAAAGCGAACACGCTTGCCTAGATCTAATTGCCTTTGCTTTGCACTTGGTGCTGGGATTTGCCCCCCGCTTTCAGTTATAATCGGCGAAAATGTAAGTAGCAACGGAATCGTTAGCGATGTTTGAAAATCTGCAGGAACGATTAGGGAAGACCCTAAAAACCATTAGTGGCCGTGGCCGCCTCACTGAAGACAATATTAAAGAGACGCTGCGTGAAGTGCGTATGGCTTTGCTTGAAGCTGACGTCGCTTTGCCCGTTGTTCGTGATTTCGTCAAGCAAGTCAAAGAGCGCGCCGTCGGCACAGAGGTGACTAAAAGCCTGACTCCTGGCCAAGTGTTTGTCAAAATAGTCCGTGAAGAGCTTGAAAAAGCCATGGGCGAGGCTAACGAAGAACTTAACCTCAATGCCCAGCCGCCCGCAGTCATTATGATGGCTGGCTTACAAGGGGCGGGTAAAACCACCAGTGTTGGCAAGTTGGCGAAGTTCCTAAAAGAGCGCAAGAAAAAGTCGGTATTGGTGGTGAGTGCCGATATTTACCGACCAGCGGCAATTAAACAGCTTGAAACTCTAGCATCTGAAGTAGATGTCGAGTTTTTCCCCAGCGACACCTCGCAAGACCCAGTTGATATCGCCAATGGCGCCATTGCTCACGCCAAGAAAAAGTTTATTGATGTGGTGTTAGTGGATACCGCCGGTCGTCTTCACGTTGATGAAGACATGATGAGCGAGATTAAAGCACTGCACAGTGCTATTAACCCAATTGAAACGCTGTTCGTGGTTGACTCCATGACTGGTCAGGATGCGGCGAATACCGCGAAAGCTTTTGATGAAGCACTACCACTTAGTGGCGTGATCTTAACTAAGACCGATGGTGATGCCCGTGGTGGTGCCGCGCTATCGATTCGCCATATTACCGGTAAACCCATTAAGTTTATCGGTGTTGGTGAGCGTAGCGATGCTCTAGAGCCGTTCCACCCCGACCGTGTTGCGTCGCGTATTCTCGGTATGGGCGATGTTTTGTCTCTTATCGAAGAAGTGGAAATGAAGGTCGATAAAGACAAAGCTGCAAAAGTGGCGGATAAGGTCTTTAAAGGCAGCGGCTTTACATTAGAGGACTTTGCCGACCAACTGCGACAAATGAAAAACATGGGTGGCATGATGTCCATGCTTGATAAGTTGCCAGGCATGAGTAACTTACCTGAAGGAGTAAAAGGGCAAGTTAACGACAAAACATTTGTGCAAATGGAAGCCATTATCAACTCCATGACACCGAAAGAGCGCGCGCGTCCGGAAATTATTAAAGGCTCACGCAAAAAGCGTATTGCTGCGGGCTCTGGCACACAAGTACAAGACATCAACAAGCTGCTGAAGCAATTTACACAGATGCAGAAAATGATGAAAAAGATGAAAGGCAAAGGCGGCATGATGAAAATGATGCGCGGCATGAAAGGGATGATGCCACCAGGAATGATGGGTGGCCCCGGTGGCCCCGGTGGCCCTAAGTTCTGAGTCAATGCGTTATATAAAAAAAGCGTGACAACCGTCACGCTTTTTTTTGCGTTGCAAAGCGCGTTGAGCGGTGAAATAGTAGGTTCTATATCAATGTAACAAGCGAGGTTGATGTGAGAGCGCTAGTTATTACCATGCTTTTTTGGGTATTGGTTGGCTGTACTAGCACGGATTGGCGTACTGCCAGTCGTGAAAGTGCAGGCATTGCGCAGCCGGTGAGTGAGCCGGGGGCGGTGATTGAGTTTTATGCCGCTGATGCATTCAGCTGGCGTGGTTGGTTTGCTGTGCATACTTGGCTTGCAATAAAAGAGCAGGGGGCACAGCAGTATACAGTGTATGAAGTGGTCGGCTGGGGCGTGGACCAAGGTCGACCGGCTTTGCGCAGCTATAAAACATCCACACCTGATCGTTACTGGTACGGTGCTAAGCCTGATAAATTTCATATGGTCAGCGGCGCCAAAGCAGCGGAGCTTATTCCCAAAATCCAAGCGGCTGCGCAGCAGTATCCATGGGTAAACGAATACACGCTCTTTCCAGGGCCGAACAGCAATACCTTTCCCGCATGGATAGGCAGGCAAGTTCCCGAACTTGAACTGGCGATGCCTTTTAGTGCTATTGGCAGTGGTTATGGCGATTAGCTTACGTCGTTTTGCCCGAGGCGATGAGCACGCGTTAGTGTCTTTGCTCAATAATGCCCAGGTACAACGTTTCTTATCGCCCAAAATCCCCTATCCTTACACTGAGGCGGATGCCAGTTGGTGGGTTCGAGAGGGCGCTCAAAGCGAGCACATCTATGCCATAGAGCACGATAATGAGTTGATTGGCTGTATCAGTGCCACAGTGGGGCAGTTCGAGTACGCTAAATCAGCTGAGGTAGGTTATTGGCTGGGTCAGCCTTATTGGCACCAAGGTTTTGCGAGTGAAGCGCTGCAACAGCTATTAAGCAAGCTCGCTCATGGAACTGATTTACTGCGCCTGCATGCAGTCGTATTTGCAGGGAATAAAGGTTCTCAGGCGCTGTTAACGCGCTGTGGCTTTGTCCTCGAAGGACGACTAAGGCAAGCGATAGTGAAGCAGGGCCAGCGTTTTGATGGCCTTATTTATGGGCTATTACTTGACGACATACGCTGAACAAACCGGCCTTTAGCGACAGCTCAAAAGCCAAGATCATCATTTAACCCACACAAACCACGTATTTAATGCAGTTCTTACTTGCATTGTGGCAAAAAATTCGTACAATTCCCGAGCTTCCCTGTATGGGGAAGTTTCACTTATTAATGAAAACAGTCAATCTATTTAGAGGACGGTATGGTAACTATTCGTTTGCAACGTGGTGGCGCTAAAAAACGCCCTTTCTATCAAATTGTGGTTGCGGATAGCCGTTTCTCGCGTGACGGTCGTTTCATCGAGAAAGTAGGTTTCTTTAACCCTATTGCTGCTGGTCAGGAAGAAAAACTTCGTCTAGACCTTGCCCGTGTTGATCACTGGGTAGGCCAAGGCGCGTCTCTTTCAGATCGCGTAGCAAAGCTAGTTAAAGACGCTCGTAAAGCGGCTTAATAGGCGTAAGTGTAACCATGAGTCAACAAGAGCAAGCCTCAACAATCGTCGTTGGCAAACTCGGAGCCCCGTATGGGATCAAGGGTTGGCTTAAGGTGCATTCATTTACTGATGATCCCCAAGGGATCTTCGATTTCAGCCCATGGTTGATAGGGCAACAAGGTAAATGGCAAACCTTTGAAGTGAGTGACTGGCGTCGCCACAACAAAGGCTTTATCGCCAAGTTTGCGCAAATTAATGACCGTGACCAAGCAATGGCTATGACCAATGCGGAAATCTCGGTTGAAGTGGCGCAATTACCAGAGCTTCCCGAAGGGGAGTTTTATTGGCGAGATCTCATCGGCATGGCCGTGGTAACCACAAAAGGTTATGACTTAGGTCAAGTTGATGACTTGATGGAGACAGGCTCGAATGATGTGCTGGTTGTGAAAGCAAACAGTAAAGATGCATTCGGCAAAGGCGAGCGTTTAATCCCATTTTTGACCGATTCGGTCATTATCAATGTGGACCATGACGAGCGTCAGATTACTGTGGACTGGGACCCAGGCTTTTAATGGCACAAACACCGTTTTGGATGGGGGTAATAAGCCTCTTTCCAGAGATGTTTTCGGCAATTACTGAGCAGGGTGTAACAGGCCGCGCAGTGAAACGTGGTTTAATCGACTTTCACTGCTGGAACCCGCGCGATTATGCAACGGATAAGCATCGTACCGTGGACGACCGCCCTTATGGTGGAGGTCCAGGCATGTTGATGATGGTTGAACCATTGAAGCAGGCCATACTCGATGCGAAAGCTGCGGCAGGCGAGGGCGCTAAGGTAATTTACATGTCCCCACAAGGGCGAAAACTAGATCAGCAAGGCGCACAAGAGCTCGCTCAGTGCGATAAACTGATTTTAGTAGCTGGTCGTTATGAAGGTATAGATGAACGGCTCATCGAATCCTATATCGATGAAGAATGGTCGATTGGGGATTTTATCCTCAGCGGCGGTGAACTACCGGCCATGACATTAATTGACGCTGTTGCGCGATTAGTGCCAGGGGTGTTAGGTCATAACCAATCGGCTGAGCAAGATTCATTTTCGGATGGCTTGCTCGATTGTCCGCACTATACCCGGCCAGAGATATTGGATGGCAAAGCGGTTCCACCGATTCTACTCAGTGGTAACCACCAAGCAATCGCAAAATGGCGGCAAAAGCAGTCATTAGGGAGAACTTGGCAAAGACGTCCAGACTTGTTGCAAAACCTAGCTCTGACTGAGGAGCAAGCGCAGTTACTCGCTGAATATCAGCAAGAAAACTCATAGCTTGTGGCTAGAAGACAGTTACACCTAGGAAAGTGAGAAATAAAATGGCAAAAGTAAACCAAAATATTATTAAAGAGCTTGAAGCTGAACAGCTTAAGCAAGACGTACCAAGCTTCGGCGCTGGTGACACAGTTGTTGTACAGGTACGTGTAAAAGAGGGTAACAAAGAGCGTCTACAGGCCTTTGAAGGTGTTGTAATCGCTAAGCGTAACCGTGGCCTACACTCTGCATTCACCGTGCGTAAAATTTCAAGCGGTGAAGGCGTTGAGCGTGTATTCCAAACGCACAGCCCACTTGTAGATAGCATCACAGTTAAGCGTCGCGGTGCAGTACGTCGCGCGAAACTTTACTACTTGCGTGAGCGTTCTGGTAAGTCTGCACGTATTAAAGAAAAACTTAATTAATACGCGCGTTTTACTAAGACGTGATAAAGCGGGCCAGCTAGTAATAGCTGGCCCGCTTTGGTTTTTACAGGCAGCGCCTTATGCTCCCTCTCGCTGCAGGTGACTCCTCGCATATTATTCAACACCTTGTTACCTCTTGCCCCTTTTCCTGACTGACTAATATTGCTACTATCGATGTATTAATTAGTTTACCAAGTGTAATTTTAAGTTTACATCATGACCTCAGAGCAGCAGCTAGCCCAACTTCGCAATCAAATCGATACCTGTGATACCGAACTCGTTCGTCTCCTTGCCAAGCGCAACCAAATCACCGAGCAGGTAGGCAAAATAAAGCAACAAAGCGGCGCTCCTTTGCATGCCCCCGAACGCGAGGCGGCGTTGATCGCGGCGCGGCGTAAAGAGGCTAAAGAAGCGGCGGTCAACCCTGACTTGGTCGAAGATATTTTGCGGCGCATGATGCGAGAGGCCTATCAAAACCAACAAAGTGAGTTGGCTTGTGTTTGTAAGTCGCTCAATCCGGTGGCGATTGTCGGTGGCCGTGGAGCGATGGGGCAACTATTTGCTAAGCAGCTTACCCGTAGTGGTGTTGAGGTGCGTATTATTGACCGCCAAGAACAGCAAAGTGGCGAAGCTGCAAAGTTACTCAAAGGCGCTAAATGTGTGCTTATTAGTGTACCTATCAACGCCGTAGAGGAGGTTGTCGCCAACCTTCCTGCTTTGGACGACGATGCCTTGCTAGTTGATATCACGTCTGTGAAAGAAAAGCCCTTAGCGGCGCTAACCAACAAACACAGCGGTCCGGTATTGGGCTTGCACCCGATGTTTGGACCAGATATTAGCCATTGGGTTAAACAAACTGTGGTGGTGTGCAAAGACGTAGAGAGTGAAGCGGGTGAGGCGTTGTTGGCTCAGCTTAAAGTGTGGGGGTGTCAACTTGTCACTATGAGCGCACGCAAACACGACGAAGCCATGCAAATAATCCAGGTTATGCGTCACTTAACCACCTTCGTATATGGCCAGTTTCTAGCTAAACAAGAACATAGCTTAGCAGAAATTCGCGATTGCTCGTCCCCTATCTATCAGCTGGAATTAATGATGGTGGGCCGTTTGTTTGCACAAAGCCCGGAGCTGTATAGCGACATCATGCTTGCGCAGTTCGAGCGTGTAGAGCCGCTATTAGAGGCGTATAAAAATACCTATGAGCAAACCCTGACTATGCTACGTGATAAAGACAAAGAAGCATTAATGACGGCATTCTCAAACGCCAAAGTGTTTTTCAGTGATGCCAGCGACCAGTTCTTAAGCCAAAGCCGAGCTTTGTTAAATAAAGCCAATGATGCCAAGGTGTTAGGTTAGTATTTGCTTTATCAAAGATGTGTTCCGTGTGTAGAAAGGCATTGATGGCGCCTTTCTACACAGACAGGATTACATTTTTGGCGTAACCGCTTTAAGCGATTCACTTTGGTAGCAGCCTAAAACGCGAATAAACTCAGTGAAGGGTTTAAGCTCTTCTAAGGCTTGATTAACATTAGGGTCGTCGATGTTCGCTTCTAAGTCGACATAAAACACTTCTTCCCAAGGGTTGCCTGGCACCGGGCGAGATTCTAGTTTCACTAAGTTAATCTCACGCTGTTTGAAAATCATCAGAGCATCAGCTAAGGCGCCCACTTGCTGCGAGGTTGACATAATTAGCGACGTTTTTGTGGGGATTTGCATTGATACCTGAAGCGGTTTGCGGGCAACCACAATGAAGCGGCTGTGGTTTTCACTTTGATTAGCAATCGCCGTTTGCAGCACCTCTAACCCTAAATGCTTACCGGCCTGCGCCGAGCCAATTGCCGCGCTGTGCTCGCATTCAAGCGCTGCCTTCATTGCACTGGTGGTGGAGTCGCAATGCTCGAGCTGAACCTGATCTAACCCCTGAATAAACCGGCTGCACTGAGCGAATGGCTGAGGGTGGCCAAAGAGCTTATTGATATCGCCCAGCTCAGTTCCTGGTTTGGCTAATACACAGTGCTCAACGCTGTGGGTTACTTCACCGACAATCGACACTTGGGCATGTTGCAAGAGGTCAAACACCTCATTAATACTGCCAGAGCTGGTATTTTCAATAGGCAGTACGCCAAAGTCTGCTTGGCCTTTTTCCACTGCGCCGGTGATTTCATCAAATTGTGAACAACCAAGTTCTACGAGCTTGCCTGGGCGGCGGCTGAAATACTTATGTACGGCCAGTTGCGAGTACGAGCCTTGCCCTCCTAAGTAAGTGACTCGGTTGGTCGTCCCTAAGGCTTCGGGGTTGAGGTTTTGTTGCAACATGGCCTGTTGGTGCAACACCGAGTCCTCTAAAATACGCTGGAACACATTGTTGATATAATAAGCGTCTAACCCTAAGGATTTGCCATAACTTATCAAGTTCTCCAGCAGTGCCTGTTCCCGGGCTTCATCACGTATGGGTTTATTGTTGTTAATTTTATACTCCACAACGGAATGTGCGATACGGCGGCGTTTAGCCAGCAAAATCAAAAGCTCGGAGTCTATTTCGTTAATATCCCGGCGCAATGCATGCAGCGTTTCGTTAGTCATTATTAGGTTTCCTCATTCCCAAAACGAAAAAAGCCTCCCGGTGGGGAGGCTTTAGCATAAGGTGAATCTCACGTACTCGCTATCGGCCTCCCTAACAAGGGCGGAAGGTAAAAAAGCGAAAAAATACGAAAGAGATGCTGTTCATACTTTCAATCTACTGGTTCCACTCTATGCAAGTCAACAGCTAAATCGGGCTAATTTGATATTTCTCAATTTAATGTCTTAGCGCCGGTAAACTAGGTGAGTAGAAAACGTTATTGTGTTACAAATACCGTGCGAACTAGCAACGCGGTGTTATAGCTCATACCTTTGTATGGGCTGCAATACCGTGCAATCAATTATTCCACGAAAAAGGTTTATATAAGTACCTGAGGCCTGTTATATTTGCTAGCTGGCTAAAAGTACATTAATCCAGAGACTTAAAAAGGATAGGCAGTGGTCTACAGGCGTCCGCCATCTCGGTTTGGCATTCATTCCCTCAGCATCAAGCTCTCGGCATTGATCTCTGCTATTTGTTTGATTGCCGGTATTTTTGCGGCGGTGCTGATGCTCAAGTCAGAGCAAAAGCAGTTGATGTTTGAAGAGCATGAACAGTTAAACCAATATAGTGCACGTTTTATCGGTCAGTTTGGCCGTTTTATTGATACCAAAACCAACATTGCTGAGCAGGCCAACGAGGTCGTTAAACGCGCTTTATTCACTCATACCAACACCAACGCTTCCTTTGAGTCACCTCAATTTATAATTACCGATGAACTAACACTGCGCAGCATGTCTGATGATGGCCTTTCTGCTGCCATCATCCCGAAGAAAAATTATTCACCATCCTACGAGCAACTGTTTGCAAAATCAGAGCAGCTTTGGCAGGTCATTTCACCCACGTTGATTCAAGACTATTTTAATTTCTATTTGCTGACCGAGGATGACTTTGTTCGAGTGGCGCCGCCGAACTGGGCATTGGATGTGCCAGCGGATTATCGCGCCGTGAATTCATTGAATTTCGATCGTGTTAATGAGCAAAATAACCCCACCCGTCAGGCAGTGTGGACGCCGGTGTACTACGACCCTATCTGGGGCAAATGGATTGTCAGTATTGTCACGCCCATTTATAAGCAGGATCAGCACGTCGCGCTAACAGGTGCGGATTTAGAACTGGATAAATTACTCGAATACTTACCAATAGAGGACCCACATCAGCAAATGTTTGTTGTTGATGCACAGGGACAGTTATTGGCTCACCCGCGCTTAGACAATGCCACCTACCAGCGCTATGGCCGCCAAGGTAAACCGCTACGCATGTCTGACTTTATTAACCCTAAACTGGTTGAATTAGTCAGTGGGGCGCTGCGCTTAAAACTGCCAACGGTGACAGAGCAATTCAGTTATGAGGGAGAGAATTACCTCACCACGATTCGCAAAGTTGAAGGGCTGGATTGGTACGTAGGCATTTACCGTAAACAATCCAGTGCTTTAGAAGCGCTTGAGGCATTGCAAATAAAGTTCTTAGGGCTGTTTATTCTCTACGCCATTCTCGTTGCTCTGCTACTACACCAAGCTTTGTATCAGCTCGTGCTTCGGCGCATTTATTTGCTTGTGAATGCGGTATCCAGCTTTGGCAAAGGCAAAATGGACACCGACTTCCCGCCAGAGAGTAAAGATGAGATAGGCGTTCTCAATGGCTCATTTAAAGACATGAGTGTCGAGCTGAGTAACACCATCACCGGGCTTAATCAGCGTATTAAAGAAAAAGAAGTGGCCGAGCAGGCTGCCAACCGGCTCTCTAAAGCGGTCGCTTACTCTGGTACTGGGGTGTTGATCACCAACTATCAACTGCAAATTGAATATGTGAACCCGAAAATGCTGGAGATGACCGGGTACAGCGAAGAGCACTTTATTGAGGCCAAATTACTCAGTGTTATTGCCCGGGAAATGGCGATTCTCAACGAAGATATTGAGTTTGACTTACGCTCACGTAATTATTGGCGTGGTGACACCATGCTGCAGCACATTGACGGTCAAGCTATATGGGTATCACTCAGTATTTCTCCCATCCGTAATGAGGAAGGGGATGTCGACAGCTACGTCGTTTCCGCGCAAGACATTTCCTTTGTAAAAGAGAGTCAGCGCAAAATGGAGCAGCTGGCTTATTTTGATACCCTTACCGGTTTGGCCAACCGTACTTTCTTCCGCATGCAGCTACGTAAGTCGATGGCGCTCGCGGATAGAGGGCATTATGCTTTTGCCTTGTTTTACTTCGACCTTGATGAATTTAAACGCATTAATGACACCTTGGGCCATGATGTCGGTGACCTATTGCTGGTAGAAGTAGCTCGGCGCCTCAAAAACCGCCTTCGTACCGAAGACACCATTGCCCGTTTAGGCGGTGATGAATTTGCGGTATTACTCAGTGGTATTGAAAGTCATGAGCGTGCAAAAGAAGTCGCTAACACCATTCAGCGCACTCTTAATCAGCCTATTCAGCTTGGCAATAACGAGGTGATTGTGAGTGCCAGTATTGGTATTACCATGGCACCCGATGACAGTAGCGAAGAGGATCAATTGCTTAAGCACGCTGATTTGGCAATGTACGAGGCTAAGGCGAAAGGCAAAAATACCTATCATTTCTACTCCAAAGAGCTCAATGCCGCTGCAAACGAGCGCTTATACATAGAAAATGAGCTACGCCAAGGGATCCGTGATAGTCAATTTCATCTTCATTACCAACCACAGGTTGATAGCCGTGATGGCCGTATTCTTGGTTTTGAGGCATTGGTGCGCTGGACTCACCCTGTGCAAGGTCCCATTTCACCATTTAAGTTTATTCCCATCGCTGAAGCCACAGGACTCATTGTTGAGCTTGGTGAGTGGGTGATGCGCGAGGCGTGCGCATTCTCGGCGCGTCGAGCTAAAGCCGGGCTTGAAGCCAATGTATCAGTGAACTTATCAGCGCGGCAGTTCCAAGACGCCAACCTCATTGCCACTATGAGTAAAACCTTGCGTGAATCTGGCATTGCCCCTGACAAGCTCCACCTTGAGCTCACTGAATCTATGTTAATGGGAGACGTCGATACCGCTATTTCGCAGTTGCTTGAAATGAAGCGTTTGGGCGTGTCTATTTCCATTGATGACTTTGGCACCGGTTACTCGTCGCTGAGTTATTTAAAACGTTTCCCGGTTGATGTGCTGAAAGTGGATCGCTCTTTTGTGCAAGATATCCCTGAAGACTCTAATGACATGGAGATCACCGCAGCTATTATTGCTATGGCACAAAAATTAAACCTCAATGTTGTTGCCGAAGGGGTGGAAACGAAAGAGCAAATGGAGTTTTTGAAAGCTAATAACTGTTTTATTGTGCAGGGCTATTACTTTAGTCGTCCGCTGGAAGAGGGAGCGGTCAATGCGTTGCCTGAACACCTCGAAGTGGAAGCCCCATGAGTTCAGTGCATATAGATACAGATAAAGCAAAGCTGCAGTTTGACGTGATCCACGGGTTTATAAGCCGCACTTACTGGGCTAAAGACATTCCTGCTGCGGTGATGCGTCGTGCCATCGATAACTCCTTGTGCTTTGGCGCCTATAACCAACGGGGCGAGCAAGTAGCCTTTGCCCGCGTGACCACGGATTACGCCACATTCGCTTATCTGGCTGATGTGTTTGTGTTGCAGCATTATCAAGGGCTGGGGATAGGCAAAGCGCTTATTGCTGAAGTGGTCGCCCACCCTGAGCTGCAAGGGTTGCGGCGTTTTATGCTCGCCACCTTCGATGCGCACGATTTATATCGTCAGTTTGGCTTTAACGCCATTGATGATCCAAGCATTTTGATGCAGCGTCATAATGCCGATATATACCAAGCCTAAAGAAGTGGGCTGACATCCACGGGCAAGTCAATAAGAATTAACAACGCCCCTTTACCGCCATATTCTAGTGGCGCTTGGTGCATGGCAATCACATCAGGATGCTGCACCAGATATTGCGGCACTTTGTGCTTTAACACCCGCTCACCAATGCCATGCACTACACACGCACAGGCCACATGCTGTTTTTTGCAGGCGCTGATCAGCGCTGCTAATTCCTGTTTGACCGTTTCTTTGTTGAGGCCGTGCAAGTCGAGGATCAGTTCCGGGTTGTAATCGCCACGACGCAACTGCTTTGCCAGATAGCGGTCTTCTCCTGCTTTGACATAGCTAATGGTGCTGTGTGTGTCTATGTCGGGAATATACTCGTCTGAAAAGTAGAATTCGGTATTACTTTGGCGCTCCACTTGTTGGCGCTGAGCGATCGGCTTTTTCTGTTGCCCAGTCAAACGCACGGTGTCATTTTTGACCCGCTTGGTGGCGCCAATGCTTTGGCGAAATAAATCGATGTCCTGTTGCGACAATGGCTGTGCGTCAGGTGCTGTTGGTTGCTGTTTTTTCATGGTCGAGAGTTTAGCCAAAAAAAGCATAAAAACCTAGCGTTAAACACGCTACAATGGCGCTATTAAGGGATAACGAGCGTTTACAAACATGAGCGACATTTTGCTAACCGACGCCCAGCGCGAAGATGCTGAGCACACCTTAGAAACTATCAATGATTGGCTGCGTTGGGCCACAAGTCAGTTCAGTGGTCATGGCTTATTCTTTGGCCATGGTACTGATAATGCTTGGGATGAAGCCGTAGCTCTGGTATTACCGGCACTGCATTTACCTATGGATGCGCCGAACACGCTTCTTAGTAGCCGTTTAACCACAGCTGAAAAGCTGCATTTGAGTGTGCTGATTGCAAAACGTATTAATGAGCGCACACCCGTGGCGTATCTAACCAATCAAGCATATTTCGCTGGCATGCCATTTTATGTAGATGAGCGGGTATTAGTGCCGCGCTCACCGTTTGCAGAGCTCATCTCGCAGCAGTTTTCACCTTGGGTGCAAGAGCCCGAAAATGTAATGCGTATACTCGATATGTGTACTGGCTCAGGCTGTATTGCTATAGCCTTAGCGCAGGCATTTGAAAATGCGCTGGTGGATGCTGTGGACATCTCCCCTGATGCACTGGCCGTGGCAGATATCAATATCCAGGATTATCAGCTGCAAGATAGGGTATTACCGATTTTATCCGATGTATTTAGCGGCGTAGGCCAAGAAAAATACGACTTGATTATTGCCAACCCGCCTTATGTTGATGCTGAGGATATGGGCGATTTACCTCAAGAGTTTCACCATGAACCGGAATTAGGGCTGGCTTCGGGTGAAGATGGCTTGGATGTGACCCGCCAGTTACTTGCTAACGCAGCACAGCATCTAACAGATAACGGTTTGTTATTTGTTGAGGTGGGCAACTCTATGGTACACATGGAAGCGCTATACCCCGAGGTACCCTTCACATGGCTTGAGTTTGAGCAGGGTGGTTTAGGGGTGTTTATGATTTCAAAAGCCGATTTAGATGCCCACTTTGGCAGCTAGGTTGGCTACTAGGTAACGCCATTTTTGGAATGAGGAAAGAACATGGCAGGTAACAGTATAGGGCAGCTATTTAAGCTCTCTACCTTTGGCGAAAGCCACGGGCCAGCGCTAGGGGGGGTGGTCGATGGCTGCCCACCTGGGCTGGAGCTTAATGAGGCTGACTTACAACACGACTTAGACCGGCGCAAACCGGGGCAAAGCCGCTACACTACGGCGCGCCGAGAGGCGGATGAGGTGAAAATTCTCTCTGGGGTGTTTGAAGGCAAAACTACCGGCACCAGTATTGGCCTGGTGATTGAAAACACCGATCAACGCTCCAAAGATTACAGCAAAATTAAAGATGTGTTTCGCCCAGGCCATGGTGATTACAGCTATTGGCATAAATATGGTGTGCGCGATTACCGTGGTGGGGGGCGCTCTTCAGCCAGAGAAACCGCTATTCGCGTCGCTGCGGGGGCAATAGCGAAAAAGTACCTGAAGCAATTTCACGGTATCGAGGTGCAAGGGTGCTTATCGCAACTAGGGCCTATTAAAGCGCAGCAGTATGATTGGAGTGAAGTGCATAACAATGCTTTTTTCTTCCCTGATGCCAGTCAAATTGATGCCCTTGATGAGTATATGCGAGATTTAAAAAAGCAGGGCGACTCCATCGGCGCAAAGGTCACGGTCGTGGCTAAAAGTGTGCCGGTAGGTTTGGGCGAGCCTGTGTTTGACCGTCTTGATGCAGAACTGGCGCACTCATTGATGAGCATCAACGCGGTTAAAGGGGTGGAGATTGGTGATGGCTTTGCCGTGGTCGAGCAAAAAGGCTCTCAAGGTCGCGATGAGCTCACTCCAAAAGGCTTTACCTCCAATCATGCGGGCGGTGTGTTAGCGGGCATCTCTACCGGCCAAGATATCGTTGCCAGCATCGCCCTCAAGCCCACGTCAAGCATTACTGTGGTGGGGCAAAGTATTAACACTCGCAATGAGGCGGTAGAAATGATCACTAAAGGCCGTCATGACCCTTGCGTGGGTATTCGTGCGGTGCCTATTGCCGAGGCGATGATGGCCATTACCTTAATGGATCATCTATTACGTCAACGGGCGCAAAATCCCCATGTGGCCCATGAGTTTGGGCCTATCCCAGGGCAAAAATAAATAAAGTGACGCAGCCAATAGGGCTGCGTTTTTACTTTACCTCGCAAAATCCGTACAATCCTGCGGTGTTTTTGTTTTCAATTTTGTTATGCACCACGTTGATGAATTAATCGCGCTATTTGAGCGCACGTTTTATGCGGATTACACCACCCGATTGGTGCGCGGTGAGGACGAGCCCATTTACTTGCCCGCAGACGAACAGTGCGGTTATCACCGTATTGTCTTTGCCCATGGATTTTTCGCAAGTGCTCTGCATGAGATTGCTCATTGGCTTGTTGCCGGTGCTGAGCGCAGAACTCGTGAAGACTACGGCTACTGGTACTGCCCTGATGGGCGCAGTAAAGAGCAACAGCAGGCATTTGAGCAGGTAGAAGTGCATCCACAAGCAATTGAATGGGCGTTGTCTCTGGCGGCGGGTTTTCCCTTTAATGTGTCAGCGGATAATCTCGGTGGTGAGCAAACCTGCCGATTTCGTTTTCAGCAACGGGTGTACGACAAGCTAGTCAGGCTTATTGAGCAGGGCTTTAATGCTCGCACTGAGCGCCTATTGCAAGCCTTGAGTCAGCATTATCAGCAACCTTACCCACTGACGCCAGAGCGGGTGCAGTGGCAGGGTATACAGGAGCAACACGATGCGCTTTAAACTAGGTTTAATTGTTAACCCCTTGGCTGGGCTTGGGGGCTCCGTTGCGCTCAAAGGCAGTGACGGTGCGCAAACAGCAGCTAAAGCCATTGCTCTTGGCGCCGAGCCGAAAGCGAACATACGTACCCGTGCGGCCCTCGAGCAGCTCCTCGCGTATCGCGAGCAACTGTGTATTTACACTGTCAATGACTCTATGGGCGAACAAGTCGCCAAAGAGCTCGGCTTTGATGTCGAAGTGGTATATCACAGTGAGCGCTCAACCACGGCTCAAGACACTGAGCTGGCGGCAAAAGCACTGCAGGCTATAGGTGTGGATTTATTATTGTTTGCCGGAGGCGATGGCACCGCCAGAAATATCTGTCATGCCATTGATGATGCGTTGCCGGCGCTGGGCATTCCTGCGGGCTGTAAAATTCACTCAGGCGTGTATGCCATTACCCCAAAAGCGGCGGGTAGGGTGGTTGAAATGCTGGTTAAAGGCGAGCTGGTGACCCTTAGCGAAAGTGATGTGATGGACATTGATGAGCAGGCTTTTCGCCAAGGTGCAGTGCGCGCCAAACGCTACGGCGAGCTGCGCGTTCCCAGCGAGTTACGCTATGTGCAAGCAGTGAAAAATGCCGGCGGTAAAGAAGTTGATGAGTTAGTACTTGCTGACATCGCAGCCTTTGTGGTCAGTGAGATGGATGAACAATACCAGTATATTATGGGCTCCGGTTCTACGGTTGCAGCAGTCATGGAAGAGATGGGCCTAGAGAACACCTTGCTAGGGGTGGATTTAGTCCAAGACCAAGCGTTAATTGGTCAGGACATGACCGCGCAGCAATTGCTCAGTGCTGTCGAGCAGGCGCCAACCAAACTGGTTATTACCCTCATCGGTGGCCAAGGGCATTTATTCGGCAGAGGCAACCAGCAACTGAGCCCAGCGCTTATTCGCGCTATAGGGAAAGACAATATCATCGTTGTTGCTACGAAAAGCAAATTACAAGCGCTGCAAGGGCGGCCATTGGTTTGTGATACCGGCGACAGCGAACTAGACGACGAATTATCCGGTTATATACAAATAACCACAGGCTTTAATGACCATGTGCTCTATGCCGTGGGCCACTTTGAGGAGTAGTAATGCCTTACACACAGTATGTCGATGCGGCACAGCAGTTTTTTGATGATTTGGTTGATAATGCCGATGACGATCAGCTCTTCGCGGGCGGTTATTTGCGCGGTCACTTTGATTTGGCCGTCGGTTATGCTCAGGTAGAGAACTTGCCGTTAACCCCAGATGAGCTCAACCAACAGGTGGAAGAAAGCTTGGTAAAGGCCTATCAAAATGGTGAGCTGGATGACACCGACCGAGATCATGTGGTGGTGATTTGGGAGCAAGTTAAGGCGCTCGCCAACTAGCCTCATAGCGTTACACGAATACCTAAAAACACCAGCTAGCTGGTGTTTTTGTCTATATAGCCTTTATGGGCATTTTGCAGTAGTCTGCACAGTGGAAATTGCGTGGCGGATGTTCACGCACTCGCTTTAGCTAAGGAGTGATAATGAATAATAATAACGGTGGCCAGCAAGGCGCTGCACCAACTGGCGCTATCGCGCGCTTTTTAAATACTATTGAGCATGTGGGGAACAAGCTGCCCGATCCGGCAATGATTTTCTTGTTCTCTATGTTACTGATCTGGGTGCTGTCCTGGGTATTCTCAGGCGTTACCTTTGATGTCATTGACCCGCGCACCAATGCGCCTATTGTGGTGAATAACCTACTCACCGGCGATGCTTTGGCTGGCTTTCTCGCCTCGATGGTGAAGACTTTCACCGGCTTTGCGCCATTAGGTGTGGTGCTGGTGGCGATGCTCGGTGTTGGCGTTGCTGAGCACAGTGGTTATATCAATACCGGCATTAAGCTGATGCTTAAACGCACTCCGCAAGCCTTACTTACACCGATGATTATTTTGGTCGGTATTGTGTCGCATACCGCGACCGACGCCGGCTATGTATTAGTGATCCCACTTGCCGGGGTGATTTTCTACGCCATGGGGCGTCACCCATTGGCGGGTATCGCGGCGGCATTTGCCGGTGTGAGCGGTGGCTTTAGTGCTAACTTTATTCCCTCAGGTATCGACCCGCTATTACAAAGCTTTACCCAAAGTGCGGCGCAGATCATCAACCCAACAATGGAAATCAACCCGCTTAACAATTACTACTTTACCTCTATGTCGAGTATCTTCATTGTCTTGGTGGGGTGGTACATCACCGACAAGATTATTGAGCCACGGTTAAAGAACTCTCCGGTTGATGGTAACACCGATGAATTGCCGGCTTTTGAAACGGCGACCTCGAAAGAAAAGAAAGCCTTCTTTATTGCCACTGCAGTGATGCTAGCTGGCTTGGCGCTGTTAGCCTATGTAGCTAGTTTAGGTGACTCACCACTGCGCGCCGAAAATGGCAAACTGGCTGATTTTAGCGCACCAATCATGCAATCCATCGTACCGCTCATTTTCTTATTGTTCTGGATCCCAGGGGCGGTGTATGGCTTTGTTGCCGGTACTTTCCAATCCTCAAAAGACATGGTGATGGCGATGACCAAAGCCATGGAAGGGATGGCTTATTATGTGGTGATGGCGTTCTTCTGTGCGCTATTTATTGCCGCATTCGCACAGTCTAACCTGGGTGCATTACTGGCGATTGAGGGCGCAGCAATCTTGAAAGCCTTATCCTTGCCAAGTGGCGTGACTATTGTCGGTATTATCTTTTTAACTGGCTTTGTAAACTTGTTTGTCGGCTCAAGCTCGGCAAAATGGGCGCTACTTGGGCCTATCTTTGTACCAATGTTAATGCAGCTTAATATCTCTCCTGATTTAACTCAGGCTGCTTATCGTGTTGGTGATTCAAGCTCAAACATTATTACGCCATTAATGCCTTACTTCCCGCTGGTGGTGGTGTATTGTCAAAAGTATGTGAAAAATACCGGTATAGGTACGCTGATAGCGATGATGTTGCCTTACTCTATCGCCTTTTTGATTGGTTGGAGCATCTTCTTGTTAGCCTATTGGGGCTTAGATATTCCATTGGGTATTCAATCTTCGTATACCTATGGTTAAGGGTTAAGCCCAGCAAAAAGGCCGCGATATTCGCGGCCTTTTTTGTGTGAGTGGCTTAGTTAAAACGCCACGTTAAGTTGGTGTATACATAACGTCCACGGGGGTTATGGATAGACGATACATAACCGTAAAGGTCAGAATCACCATCGCCGATGGCAAACGGCGGCTCGTCATCAAAGAGGTTATTCACACCCACGGATACGCGTACCGCATCATTGATGTGATAAGCACCTTGAATATCGACGAGGGTTTGCGAGGCAACATCACGAGAAGTCTCGGTGTCGAAATCCAGATTACCATCGAAGTCGATATCCGGCGTGTCCTCGAATGAACCGATATAGCTGATATTCATATTGACGTTGAAGTCGTTGAATTCCCAGTTCGTGCTAAACAAGCCACGATGTTTAGGATACTCGTACTCGCCAATGTATTCACGGTCATCTTTGTTGAACTCATGCATGTAAGACCATTCAAGGTTGAACTTCAATAGCCCCATGTCGGCAAGGTCCATGCTGTAGTTGGTTGATAAATCAATCCCTGACGCTTCTTGCGATGAGACGTTCTCAAAGGTGCTATTGACGGTTTGAATAACGCCTAGCGCCTCGCCATTGGTCGGTGGCAAGCGTACACACACGGTGCTGTTTTGATCGTTACAGTGCGTGTTGTAAATCATACCGAAGTCTTGCTCGTCGATTTTGTTATCTTGTTCAATGCTCCACACATCAACAGAGATACCTAAATCGGTGGTGGGTGCCCAAATTGCACCAACGTTCCAAGACTCAGACTCTTCAGCTTCTAAGTCTGGGTTACCAGCAAACTCGATATTGTAATCAAGTAGATCGCAGTCTTGTCCGGTGGCTTGACAGCGATAGGTATCGACGAAGAATTGGCTTTCTTCTGATGGGCCTAGGCCGATCTGCGCCAAAGACGGTGCGCGGAAGCCCTGTGCCCATGAACCACGTAGGGAAAACTCATCACTAGGCGCCCATTTCAAGGCAACCTTAGGGTTAGTGGTGGAGCCAAAATCACTGTAGTCATCGTGACGACCGGCTAATTGCAACTCTAAGTCATCGCGCAGAGGAATGGAGAACTCCACATAAGCCGCCCACTGGTCGCGCTCTGCAGCGGCAGAGACAGACTCAGTACCAAAGATAAGGCCGCGCTGGAATTGATCGTCAGGCACATCGCTGACATCTTCTTCACGGTACTCAAGACCTGCAGCCATCATCACCATGGCATCGTTAAATTCGAACGCTTCACCACTGATACTGGCATCAAAAGAAGTCATATGCGACTCACCACGGCGCACTAAGCTGGTGGTAATGCGGTCAATGACCGCCGGATCGTTTTGGACACCGCCGAAGGGATTATAGTTTCCGGCATCAATCTCCTGCTGTAGGAAGTCAACACGGACCCAACCCATAGAGCGATCGCCCGTTTGCTCTGACTTGGAGCGGCCTTTTTGCGCGGCCACTTCCCAGTCCCAGTCGTTGATAACACCGCGCAAGCCAGCTACAAAGCGCAGTGTATCAGACTCGATATCCCAACGACGAGGACCCGCATCAACAGTACGATAACGACCAATTTCAATGTCTTGTCCGAATGGGTTGTTAGGGTGGGAGCCCGGAACGGTAAGGCCTGCGTCTTCATCAAGTGGTGTCGGTGCACCACCGGCTTCAGAGGTGTTGTGCTGCGCTGCAATTTCTAAAAACGCAGTGATATCGTTATCGAAGTTGTAATCAAACTGAGCAATGGCGCCTACGCGCTCTGCAGGAGGCGTGATAAAACCGTACGGACCATAGTCGAACAAGCAGCTGCCACTGGCGGTGGCACTCTCGGGTGGACAGTTCGGGTCGATAGTCTTTTCACCATTGACGTAAAAGTAGCCCGGGAAACCACGTGATGAACGAAAATCCATGCCGCCATAAGGCGCTTGGTTTGCGGTACCCAGTTTACCCATTTCTGCAGACTCTAAACCGGTATTCTTAAAGTAGTCTAGAATCACCGACGCACTGCCTTTATCACTGGTTGTGCCCCATACTAAACTTGCAGTGGTTTCATCATAATCGGGGCCGGTTGTTTCTCCGTAGCCAAGGTTGATTTCAATTCCTTCAATGTCTTTTTTCAAAATTACGTTCACTACCCCAGCAACAGCGTCTGAGCCATAAATGGCCGAGGCGCCGTCCTTAAGGATATCGATACGTTCAATGGCTGATACTGGAATCGAGTTGATATCGACAAAAGAATTGGTGATGCTCTCGGCGAAGGCGCTGATGGCGACTCGGCGGCCATTAATAAGCACCAAAGTGGCATCCGGTCCCAGCCCCCGTAAGCTAACAGCGGCGCCGCCGTTTGCGGTTGAGTCTTGGTTGTTGCCGCGAGTAGAGAAGGTGCCGTTACCGGCTACAGGCATACGTTCTAGCAATTGTTGCAAGTTGTCGTAGCCCATATTGGCAATGTCTTCTTTACCTATGCTTTGTACTGGAGATGGCCCTTCCATATCGGTGCGCTTGATACGCGAGCCAGTGACTTCTATTCGTTCTACGCCTTCACCACCGGTTTCGTTAGCGCTGGCAACAGAGGGGAGGGATAACGCAGCAGAGCCTAAAGCGAGGCTTAGGGCAGTGCGTACAGTGCACGGAGTAAACTTTCTCATCCTGAAATCCTTGTTGTTATGTTTCCTAAAAGGAAACTTTTAGTTGTCTTAAATACATTTGCTAGAGACACCTAAGCCCATCAGCGTGGGCAAACGGCTGCATACTCAGTCAATGCGTGAGGAGTCGCCAATAGAATCCTTTTAGCTTCCCGGCTTACGGGTCTGGAGTATGTCTACACGTCGTTGATTAACAATCAGTTAGGGTGGCTGTCGTGAATCAAGCAAACAACATAGGATTAACATTCTTTACAAGAATTTGGCAATGACCTATTAGGGGTAATTTGTAATAAAATTTGTTATTGCCCAGTGATTTAGCTGAATGCCAACTGAAGATGATGAGTAAAGTGTTGAATTTAAGAGGGATTTCTCGGGTAATAAAAAAGCGAGCTAGAGCTCGCTTTTATCTGACTTTATGTTTCATCGTGCGCTCTTTTTCTCGAGCCCAATCTTTATCTTTGGTATCAGCACGTTTATCGTGCATTTTCTTACCTTTTGCGAGGTGGAACTCAAGTTTCACCCAGCATTTTTTCCAATACATAGCGGTGGCAACAAGCGAGTACCCTTCGCGTTCGGTTGCGCCAATAAGACGGTCAATTTCACGCTTATTCAATAGCAGCTTGCGATAGCGCATCGGATCACACACTGTGTGTGTCGAAGCACTATTAAGGGGCTGAATTTGACTCCCCAATAAAAACGCTTCACCGTTTTTAATATGAATATACGTTTCCGAGATATTGACCTTACCGGCACGGATACTCTTTACTTCCCAGCCTTGTAGTTCAACGCCAGCTTCGAATTTATCGTGTAAAAAATACTCATGGCGCGCTTTTTTATTTAGCGCGATGGTATTTGAGGTCGATTTTGCGGTTTTTTTCTTTGCCATAACGTCGCCATTATACTGATTGTCTGTGTATTTACATCATTTTTTTGCTTAGCGCTCAATGAATAAAGTGAGTTTTCTGGTTTTGCACAGGGTACTTGGGGCGCTTAAGAAAGCTTGCTAGAATTGCGGCTATTGTGAGGAGAGGTTATGCCCCAGATAGAAAAGTCAGCGCTGGTCATGTACAGCAGCCAAGAAATGTTCGACTTAGTGAATGATGTCGACGCGTACCCGCAGTTTTTGCCCCATTGTAGCGACTCGAAAGTCTTTGCTCAGGGAGACAATACCATGCGCGCCGGTCTGGAGATTTCCAAGGCCGGTTTAAAAAAGTGGTTTACCACAGAAAACAAGCTCGATGAGCAAGCATATACCATTGCCTTACAGCTGGTGGATGGCCCTTTTAAGCATTTACATGGTCATTGGCATTTTAAGCCTCTTGATGAGCATGCTTGTAAGGTCAGCCTGAAATTAGAGTTTGAGTTCGCGAGCAAGTTAGTGGAAATGGCGTTTGGCCGTATTTTCAATGATGTAGCTAAAAATATGGTAAAAGCGTTTACCCAACGGGCCAAGGTCGTTTATGGGGAGCGGGCATGATTGAAGTTGAAGTGGTGTTTGCACTGCCGGACAAAGCCACCACCTTACGGGTGGAGATCCCTAAGGGCAGTACTGCAGAAGAAGCCGTGTTGAAGTCAGGCATCGTTGATAAGTGCCCTGAAATTGACATGGCGAACTTAACCTTAGGGGTGTGGAACCGCACCTGCAAGCTTGATACTGAGCTCAAACAAGGTGACCGGGTAGAAATCTATCGCCCACTCATTGCTGACCCCAAAGAGGCTCGCCGTCGTCGTGCGGAGAAAGCCAAAGAAGAGGGGCGCGCCAATAAAGTGACCGGTGGTAAAGTCAAGGAGTAGCGCGCAAAGCGCTGATGGCGGACTTTCTTACGCCGTGGTGGTTGTGCTCGGAGCACCTAATGACCGCTTCGGGCAACTGAGTGACATCGCTCGAGCCCGGGGAGAGTATGCGGCTAAGCTCTATCATCGCTTAAGTAGCCAAGGTCAGACGCATGTGCTGTGCACGGGGGCTTTGGTGAGCACTTTAATCAATCACCCTGGCCTCATAGCGCACTTCAACAGCAGCATTTAATAACCCAGGGCGTCGAGCGCAAGGCTCTGCTTGCGCCAACTATGAGCCGCTTTACCTTTGAGGATGCATTGCTTAGTCAGCCAGTGCTGGCAACCCATGCAAAGGCTTGCTTACACATCGTCACTTCTGGTTTTCACCTAGCGCGAGTCGCGAGCATTTTCGACGCTTTATATAGCCAGTACAGGCGAACTTACCATGGTTGTATAACGCCTGTGAGTGCGTGCCAATATCAGGCATTGTTGGTCCATGAACGACAGGTTATGGCTCGGGAGCTGCGCAACATTGCCGCTTGGCGATCAGGGAATTAAAAAACGCGGCATGAAAGCCGCGTTTTTTCAACGTAAGAGCCCGAGTTGTCAGCCTATTACGTATCACCTATGAGCGTTTATTGCTCCAAAGGAGTGTTAAATTGTTCTGGTTGCTCGTAGTCGTCAGAGATAACTCGGGCGAGTTTTTGGTCTTCAAACTCAAGCGTAAGCTGCTTGCGTTGTTCGTTTTTACGGCCCAAGTTAAATACATATAGATAGTGCCAAGTGTCGTCGTCGAACGCATCTTCGGCAACGGGTTTACCTAACACGAACAACACTTGCTCGCGGGTCATATTAACGCGAAGCTGATCCACGTCAGATTGCTCTAAAAAGTTCCCTTGGGGAATGTTAATGCGGTAGACCCAACTAGAGCATGCGCTTAGAATACTGCATGACAAAACTACGGCTACGGCCAGCGAATACGGTTTTAACCACTGCATGTTCGTTTATCAGTCCTTATTAATTATTGTTAGCATGATACCTATTGTGCACTGAAGGTAAAGCGTCAAATGCTACATCAGACCGCCGCGAAGGCAAATAGTTTTATAGAAAGTGAAAGTCATCAGTGGTGGTGGTTATATATCGTACAGACGCGTCATAACCATTGGTACACAGGCGTGAGTAACGACGTTGTAAAGCGCTTTGAGGCTCATCAGCAGGGTAAAGGGGCTAAGAATTTACGTGGCAAAGGACCGTTAACGCTCATTTTTGCGACTCCGGTTGGCTCACGCAGTGACGCCTGTAAGTTGGAATGGCAAGTAAAAAAAATGCGTCGCGCAACGAAAGCCCACTTCATTGCCTCTACCGATAATTACGCGGCGGCTATCATGGATGCGATACAGTCTGACACTGCCTAGTGAGTAGAGCGCGACTAAACTGCGCTAGCGTGGGCAGTGTGGCTTGATAACGCGCTTTGTTGATATGCTCGAAGGTATCTTCAGGGCTGTGGTAATGCTTATCTTCTGCTGCGGTTATAAATATTGCCGCAATCCCTCGGCGCAAAAAGGCATAGTGATCACTGGCCCGGCGCCAATCGGTGATGTTTTTCCCCAAGCGACGATTAATGCTTCTTCCCGAGCGCACTACACTGAGTTTTACTGGGCTGTTGATTAAGCTTTGCTTTGCCGCTGCACACATTTTATGTGGCGCGTATACGAACAATCTGCTGCGAGCGTTGGTTAAATTCAGCATGTCGAGGTTTAAGTTTGTATACAGGCGCTGCGCAGGCTGAGTTTCGACAAAATGCTTGGCCCCATACAGGCCTTGCTCCTCGCCATCAAAGGCGACAAAAATAATTTGCTCTTTCATGGCTTGCAGTTGCTGCGCTAAGTACAGCAGGGCTGCGACTCCTGAGGCGTTATCATTGGCTCCTGGGTAGTGGCGCTGACCATGGCGGCCGAGATGATCATAATGGGCACTGATCACTAAACAGCGGGTTTGGCATTCGCTGGTAAAGATGTTAATGCCTTGCGTGTTGGCAAAAAAACCACTTGTAAAAGAGAAGCCAGCGCGCTCAGTGCGATAACCTAGCTCGGTGAGACGCTGAACAATATACTGTTGAGCGAGCTTACTCGGCGCTGAGCCTGTTTTTCGTCCCGCCAATGCCGGGCTAGATAAATAGGCGATATCATCTTGCCAGTTTGTCGCTGAAGCGCCAGAGCTCAGCGACAACATCAAAACAAGCCATCCGTATTTGCTCATCGATTACTGGCAACTAAATTCAGCGCTGCCAGCTTACCGCGATAGCGTTCTTTATCATACTTAAATTGCGCGCGCTGATGTGCCATTGTGAGATGCTTGCGTGCAGCCTTGATATCGCCCATAAGGTAATAGGTACGCGCCAGTCCAAAGTAGCTCTCATGCATGCGCCCGTCTAACTCACGGGCCTTGCGGAAATGCGCTAAAGCTTGGCTATATTGTTTCTTTACAATGTCTTCATTGCCTAGAGCCACTTGGTAATAAGGGTTAGTTTTGCGTTTATTTGCCAACGCGGCTTCAATTTCTTGAGCTTGTTGCTGACGCCCAGTAAGTTGATACAAGATGGCTAAATTACCCGCTGCTGTATTGTTGTTCGCGTCGGCTAATAAGGCATAGTCATACGCTTGCTCGGCGCGCTGATAATCCTCGATCACCCGAAATAAGATACCGAGATTACCCCACCCGCCAGAGTAGCTTGGGTCCATCTGTGTAGCCGCCAGGAAATAACTGAACGCCTCGTTACGCTTGTTATTCACCAACGCCGCCGCACCCTTATTGTTATAAAACATGGCTGCTACACGTTCTTTGCTGATGGTTGTGGTTTTGAAGTTGTCGCCGGAGATGTCTGGCGCAAAGTCAACCAACATAGCGCCTTGGTTGTCATAAAGGTTAATGACATCGCTGCGGCGCACTTTCGGCATGCGTAATTTTAAGTTGATATGGCCGGTGAGCAGGTTGTAGCCTTTGTCGAGGGCCCAATATTCGGGGATATGGACGCGTTGAAATTCACCTTCTAAGCCCAAGTGCTCGGCCATACTGAAGGCCAAAATAGACAAGGATAAGCAATTAGCGTTGAGCTGGTTATAGGTTTGCTGAGCAGTCAGCGTAGCACCACTTTGATAACGCAAACTCTTATCGCCATTGTTGAGTAAGAACATAATTAAGCGTTTGGTTGCGCTTAAATCACCAAAACGCGAAGCGAAGGCTTGATTGAGTTGTGCTTTCATATCGCTGTTGAGGTTGAAAATATCGTCCATGCTTTCGACAGGCATGGCTTGAAGCTCGGGATGGTAGGTTAAATTCACCGGCGGCGGTGGCAGGTGTGATTGCTCAGTACTGCTACAGCCTCCCAACAACAATATAAAGGCCAGCAAAGATAAGCACCGCATTGTTACCTCCTACCGAAAACCTCGGTCTACAATCAACAACATATTGGTTAATTATAGACCGAGAGGCAAGCATTAGGGCGCTAAATTGTTACAAATGATGAGTGTTAGCGCTTATCAAAGCTTGCCACTAATGCATCAAGCTGCTCTGCACATTCGTGCAAAGTAGTGACAGTGGCTTTGACATCGGCGCTTTGCATGGCGATAGCGTCACTGGCACTGCTGATCATTTCAACTTGTCGGCTTACATCACTCATTACCGAGCTTTGCTCTTCGGTCGCAGTGGCAATAATCGTGGTAATGTCGTTAATTTGTTCGCTAGCTTTGGCGTTATCATTTAGTAGGGTGCTGCTTTGCTCCATAATTTCAACACTACGCAGCGCGCCTGAACGGGCTTGTTCCATTCGCGCCACCATATTGTTGGCCGAATCGTTAAGGCTATCGATAGTGCGTTGAATCTGTGCCGTGGAGCTTGACGTTCTACTTGCTAACGCGCGTACTTCATCAGCGACAACGGCAAAGCCTCGGCCGTGTTCACCAGCGCGGGCAGACTCAATCGCTGCGTTTAGCGCCAGTAAGTTAGTTTGCTCGGATATTCCCGTTATGGCACTGACCACATCGGATATTTCTGAGGTTTTGGCGACTAACTCTTGCAACTCTTCGCTCATTTGCTCTACGCCTTGGGCGAGACTGTTTATTTGCGCCAGTGCATCGGCTACTTGAGTGCGATTAAACTCATTATGCTGTTGCCCTTCAGCAGTGAGCGAGGCTGCACTAGCGGCGTTGTTGGCTATCTCTGCAACCGTGGCTTCCATTTGGTTTGCAGCCGTCGCTACACTAATTGTTTGCTGCTTTTGTTCCTCTAGCGAACTGGCTTGAGCACCGGCTTGCTGGCGCAACTCGCTAGCGCTGTGGCCGACCTGTTGGCTTTGCTGTGCGACCGCTTTAATCGCATTGTCTATTTTCGATAAAAACTCATTAAATCCGCTGGTGAGCTCGCGCAGCTCGGGTTGACGCAGGGTATCAAAACGATGATCTAAGCGTGCTTGCCCTTGCCCAAGCTCAATAAAGCGTCGAGCGATGTCTTTAATAGGGGCAGTAATATTAGTCGCTAATACAAACCCAGCCACACACATCAACGCTGCAACGACGATGGAAATCATAACAATCTGCCACATTAGCGCATTGACACTGGCAAAGACTTCATCCGCAGGGACTTGGGCAATAACGTACAAATCGGTATTAGTGATTGGGCTGGCGGCAACAAAGTAGTCACTTTGGTGCAGGTTGAGTTCAGTGATCGCAAACTCATTGCCCAGTAGCGCTGTGCTTACCGGTTGTTGATAAATATCTTCTAGTGTGGCTTTGGCGACCAGTGCTGCGTCAGGGTGCAGCTGCACTAAGCCTTGGCTGTTAACTACATAAACAAAGCCGGACTTTTCGATTGTGAAGCGCTCAAGCATCTGCTGCATGTCATCAATACTTTTCGCCAGGCCAGACAGTCCAAGTCCGCCCACTTGCTGGTAATTGACGAACATTTTCACATCCCCAGGGGCTTCTTGATAAATGCTGATAGAGCGGGGCTGTGCACTGTCTTTAAAAGCGAAAAACCAACCGTCTTGCTCAGCAGTGAGGACTCGTAAAAAGCCGTCTTGATTCCAGTATTCGCCGCTATTGCGGTTAGCCCAAGAGGCAGTGGCTAAATCATATTGTTGTGCGACTTGCTGCAACTGCTGAATTAGCAGGGCGTCATCGGCGCGTCCTTGGGTTTGCGCCCAACGCGCCACCATAGCGCTGCTAGCTAGCTGCTCACTGGCATTGAGCAGAGTGTTAATCTCGTTACTGATATGGTTATTAATGGCTTCTACTTTAGCGGGTAACTCGGAGTGGAGCATGCGCTCGGCAATAGCCTGTTTAGCACTATACAGTGAAATGGAGCCAATAATGGCCGCCACTACGATGGCAATAAACGAGGCCAGTAGCGTGACTTTTTGGCGAATTGTGAGTTGAGCTAGCTTCATACAACTTTAGGGCAACAATAAGTAGGTTAAGATAATTCTACCCGCTGCAATAAAAAAAGCCCAGTGCAAAGCAGCTGGGCTTGGCTTCTAACAAGCGAAAGGGTTATACAATTTTCTTCATGGCCGACATATAGCCTCGCAGTACCCCACCCACTTGCTCGACCGGGTGAGCGCGCAGTGCATCATTCACTTGGATCAGCGCTTGGTTATCAACGCCTAAATCTTGGCTATCTAGGCCTCGACCGATAACGTCGGTGTCAATATTAGCCATAAAGGGTTGCAGTAATGGCAAGCAAGCATGGTTGTATAGGTAGCAGCCGTACTCTGCCGTATCAGAGATAGTGCGGTTCATTTCGTAGAGCTTTTTCCGTGCGATGGTGTTGGCTATCAATGGTGTTTCGTGCAGTGACTCATAATACGCAGACTCTGCTTTGATGCCCGCAGCAGTCATCGTTTCGAACGCCAGCTCAACGCCGGCTTTCACCATGGCGACCATTAAAATCCCGTTGTCGAAAAACTCTTGCTCAGCTATTTCCACGTCACTATTTTGTTGTTTTTCAAAGGCGGATTGCGCTGTTTGCTCGCGCCAATTAAGTAGTTTAGTGTCGTCTTCGGCCCAATCGGCCATCATGCCTTTGGAAAATTCGCCACTGATAATGTCATCCATATGCTTGTTATAAAGCGGACGCATAATCGTTTTAAGCTCCTCGCTTAGAGCAAAGGCTTTCAACTTGGCAGGGTTACTTAAGCGGTCCAGCATGTTGGTAACGCCACCATGTTTGAGGGCTTCAGTGATCACTTCCCAGCCATATTGGATGAGCTTGGATGCGTAACCAGCGTCAATGCCTTTTTCGACCATTTTATCAAAGCACAATAGTGAGCCGGTTTGTAACATGCCACACAAAATAGTTTGCTCACCCATCAAGTCAGATTTTACCTCGGCGACAAAAGAAGACAGTAGCACCCCAGCGCGATCGCCTCCGGTGCCTGCCGCATAGGCCTTCGCTTGTATTAAACCTTTCCCTTCAGGGTCATTTTCTGGGTGCACAGCAATGAGTGTGGGTACACCAAAACCACGTTTGTATTCCTCTCGTACCTCAGAGCCCGGGCACTTCGGCGCCACCATGATCACGGTGATGTCATCACGAATTTGTTGACCTTCCTCAACGATATTAAAGCCATGAGAATAGGCCAAAGTTGCGCCTTGTTTCATCAGTGGCATGACCTTTTCCACAACGCTGCTATGTTGCTTATCTGGCGTTAGGTTAAGTACTAAATCAGCATCTGGGATTAGTTCCTCGTAAGTACCGACGATAAAGCCGTTTTCACTGGCATTTAAAAATGACTGACGCTGTTGTTCAATAGCAGAATCACGCAGTGCATAGCTTACGTTCAAACCTGAGTCACGGAGATTAAGGCCTTGGTTGAGTCCCTGCGCGCCACAACCTACAATCACGAGCTTCTTACCAACTAATGCATCGACACCGTCGCTGAACTCACTGCTGTCCATAAATTCGCATTGACCTAATTGAGCCAATTGCTCTCGCAGAGGCAGGGTATTGAAATAGTTTGCCATGGTTAAATCCTTGAATAAAAAATTGCTGCACTTTGAAAAGTCATTGCTAGAGAATGTAGGCCACTTTTTATATTGCGTAAAATGATATATTTGTATTACTGTGTTTCATAATATGAAATGCGGAAAGTGTTATGCATCATAAACAGTTGGAATATTTTTTAGCCTTGGCGGAGACCTTGCATTTTGGCCGTGCCAGTGAACGCTGCTATATCAGTGCACCGACGCTGAGTCGTAATATAAAGCAGTTAGAGCAGCTGTTAGATGCCAAGTTGTTTATCAGAGACAATCGTCAAGTAGCGCTGAGTGATGCCGGTGAGCATTTCATCACCTACGCGAAAAATACGTTGATGCAGTGGCAACAGCTAAAGGCTAGTTTACATGGTGCGAAGGAGCTTCAAGGAGCGCTGAGTATTTATTGCTCGGTCAGTGCCGCGTATAGTTTTTTACATCCGTTATTAAGTGCTGTGCGCGAACGTTATTGCGGCGTCGAAGTAAAGCTGCATACCGGAGACCCGGCCTATGCGCTAGAACGGGTGTTGGATCACCATGAAGATGTAGCTATCGCCGCTAAACCGGCGAAGTTACCCGCGCAAATAGCTTTTCGCCGCCTAGGGTGGTCGCAATTAGTATTTATTGCTCCTAAAACACCGTGCGATATCAGTCGCCAAGTGGCTAACTCACCTTCCATTCCTTGGCAGCAACTGCCTTTTATTATTCCTGAGCAAGGAGAGAACCGTACCCGACTAATCAGCTGGTGGCGAAAGCGGCGTATACAACCGCCTATTTATGCGCAAGTCAGCGGTCACGAGGCATTGGTCTCTATGGTATCCTTGGGGTTGGGTGTTGCTCTAATTCCTCAGGTGGTGTTAGAAAATAGCCCATTCGCACAGAGCGTGCAGATCTTAAATGTGGACGATGCGCCACCGCCCTTTGAAATAGGTTTAGTCGCGCAACAGCGCCGTTTAAGTGAATCAGTACTAGGTGCATGTTGGCAATTGGCGGCGCAACTGAAATAATCCCTAAGTGCATTCACTATCGGTTCTATAAGCGTGATTAAAAGGACGCAATTTGTGAATGATTGTAATTATTGCTGATCTGTTAAAAGGGTGTTGCTAGCATGTCGAGACGTTTAATTTAGGGGTGATCTATGCTTGGCACGCACAGTCGGCTATTGGCTATGTTTCTGATCGCGGCGGTGTTTAGCGCGCCGTCGGCAAAAGGTGAGGAAGTCACGCTAAATCAGTGGCATGTCGGCGCTAACCTCGGCTACGGTAGCATGACCAATCCACTTCATGGTGGCGATAACCTGCCGTTAATACTTATCCCCGATATCGCATACTATGGCGAGTCTTGGTACTTTGACAATGCGCAACTAGGTTACACCTTTGTTGAGCACTCCGAACATGTGCTGAGTGTTGTCACTGAATTTAATCCTGAAACCCGTTTTTTTGTTGATTGGCACCCGAGCCGCGTCTTCGCTTTACAAGGGAATTCTTTCGCTAGTATGGAGATGGATGGCCCACGGGTCGTTGATATTCACGATGTACGAAAGCGTCAGTGGGCATTAGATGTAGGCTTGGAGTACCATTACTTTTCCAGCGCCGGGCAAGTCACCGTTAATGCGCTGGCGGATACCACCAGTGTTTATAATGGTTGGCGCGCGGATATTAGTTGGCGTAATAGTTATCGTATGCAGCGGTGGATTGTCGAACCGACGGTGGGTATCAAGTACGCTAACGCAGAAATGAATACCTACTTTTATGGCCTACAACAGCAAGAGGTGACCGGGCTAGATGCGCTGAGCCTAGGCAGCACTTTACAGCCCTATGCCAACATTGATGTCAGTTTTATATTGAATAAGCGCAATGCGCTGCGCTTTCATGTGGGTTATATTGACTACCATAGCCTAGCCAATGAAAGTCCCTTGTTTGAGGAGTCGAGCGCAGTAACGGCCTTTATTGGCCTCAAGCACTTGTTTTAAATATGATCAGCGCCGTTTTTGCAGCGACTTTAGTTAATGCCATGCAACTTAGCAGCACGCTTACGCTAAGTGATACGGCATTGGTGATTGCTCCGCAATACTGTGTTGTTGCCGAAAAGGGGCAGGCATGCGAAACGGCCATGCATATCCGCTGGCAACTACCGCAAGCGATGCCCGTTTGCTTGCGCGAGAACGAGCGAACCTTGCAATGCTGGCAAGACCAACGGCAAGGGCAGTGGCAGTATAAAGCCAAGGTTCAGTTACCGGCCATATACTCCCTTACCCATGCACAAACCGGCGAATTAGTCGTAGATACCCAACTGGAACTGCAAACGATGCAAAGCTCGCGTCGGCGCTTACGTTCGGTGTGGAGTTTTTTTTAATTCAGGAGTTGGCACATGGCGAACATACTCTTAGTTGAGGACGATTTGGCTCTACAAGAGCTAACCCGAGACTATCTGCAACAGAATAATTTACACGTCGCAGTGCTGTCTCGCGGTGACGAGGTGATGGACTACCTTAGTAAACACAAAGTGGATTTAATGATTTTAGATGTCATGCTGCCAGGCAAGGATGGCTTCACTGTGTGCCGCGAAGTACGTGATAAGTACGCGCTACCCATTTTAATGTTGACTGCCAAAGGCGAAGACTTTGACCAGGTTATCGGTCTTGAGCTAGGTGCAGATGACTATGTGATCAAACCTGCAGAGCCTCGGGTGCTGCTGGCGCGTATTACCGCATTGTTAAGACGCACCCAAGAGCAAGATAAAAGCGTGCAAAGTGTCGCCTTTGGCGAGCTTAAAATTGATAAAAATAGCCGTATTGTGACGTTGAAAGGGCAGGAAGTATCGCTGACCTCTCATGAGTTCGAGCTATTGTGGTTACTGGCAAGCAATGCTGGTGATGTACTGAGCCGCGAATATGTACACGAACAAATGATTGGCCGTCAGTACGATGGTTTAGATAGAACGGTTGATGTACGAATTTCACGATTACGCAAAAAACTAGGTGATAATAGTGATAAACCCTATAGAATAAAAACGGTATGGGGTCAGGGTTACCTATTTGTAAGCGATGCGTGGAGTGAATAACTAATTTGGGCAAACTGTTCGTCAGCCTTTATCTATATATCATTGTATCCTTAGTGTTGGTGACCGGCGTAATCGAGCGCCTGTGGCCCGTTGATGAACAATCGACTCCGTTAGCGTTGGAGTTAGGCCATAACTTCAAAGCGCTGGCACAAAGCCCATTAGGGCGTCAATATATCCAAAGTCACTATCCTATGCGCACCATCGACAGTGGTGCCATTGCCTTGCCTGTTGAGCTACAAACACGGATCGATAACAAAGAAGCTGTGCATGTGTATGACGCCAATGAGCATCTTATTTGGTATGTCCCTGTAGGCGACTTACAGCTTTTACAAGTGGGCCCCGTACGCTTAGAAAAGCCTGAAAAAGAAGGCTTCTTTTGGCCGTACCTGTTAGTACTGTTGGTTGTTGGTGCGCCGGTGGGGCTGTGGAGCTTCATGTTGTGGCGGGATTTTAATAAGCTCAGCGAAGCCTGTGCCGAAGTGGATGGCCGCCGCGAGTTTCAGGTCAGTGACATTGGCCGCTCGTTTTTATTGCCCATTACCGATGCGCTGCAAGTCATGCAGCGACGTATTCACAGCTTGCTAGACGCACAACGTGAGCTGACATCCTCCGTATCCCATGAGTTTCGTACCCCTCTAGCGCGTCTTAAATTTGCCTTGGCAATGGTTGAGCAGGGCGCCGATGAAAAACAGCGCAAATATGTGCAGTCGATGACCGGTGATGTTACTGAGCTGGAAAATTTAGTCAGTGAAATGCTGCATTACGCGCGCTTGGACGCGCAAAGTCCGAGTTTAGAATCTCATTTAGTGGATTTGAATGAGCTGATGGAATCGCTGGTAGACAAGCTAAACTTTGACAGCGCAATTGCAATATCAGTAATTTATGAGCAGCCTAATTTGTATCGTTGCGACCCTCACTTTATAAGCCGTGCATTTCAAAATATTTTAGGCAATGCCCTTAAACATGCCCACAGTCGTATAGAGGTGCGCCTCCAAGCCAGCGAGGAGCAATGTATCATCAGTGTCGAAGATGATGGCGAGGGGATCCCTGATAGTAAACGAGCAGATATCTTTAAACCATTCATTCGCTTGGATAAAAGCCGTGATAAACGCACTGGAGGCTACGGCCTTGGTTTGGCTATATGTGGCAAAATTGTTCATTGGCACCAAGGAGAGATCAGTGTCGACGACAGTCCACTCGGCGGTGCACGCTTTACCATCACATTACCGTTTATCAAAGGCAAAACCCTTGGCTTAGACTAGCCAAATACAGACCTTGCCTTACTCGCCTTGCGGTATTAGCACAACAAGAACGACGGCAGATACCTCCTAGCGCGGTGAGTCCATCGCCTTGCTTTGCATAGGCGTTGCCTTGGCGCCATTTAACAACATCCCCAGCACGGTATATCTCACGCCGAAATGGTAGCTTATAAACCCAATCAACAGCGTGGTACTAAGTGAAATAGTGAACTTGGCGAAAGCTGGCAGCAGGGTATTGCTGAGCGGTATTTGCACGCACATTAATACTGGAATATGCATAAGATAAATCCAATAGGAGGCGTCGGAGATGTAGCGGCTATACTCATTGTAGTGGTTCAGCCAGCGATAGCCCGCTAAATATGCCACAGCGGTGCAGCTTAATATGGCGAGGGTTTGTACCACAACTAGCCACAGGTTGATATGCGCTACGCGAGTTTCACCGGTATTTACGGCAATCCTTACTTGCTCAAGGCTCGGTGCTTCAGGTAATAGGTAAAAATACGCGCCCACGGTTAAACAGGCAACGAGCACGAGCGGCTTAAAATAACGCAGCGCAGCTAATACGGTATTGTGGTGATGGTATAAACTTGCACCTAGCATAAACAAAAGCCCATAGGTGCAATAAGCCCAAAGTTGCGGCTGTAAGGTGTGGGGTGCAGGGAAGGGCACGACTAAGTGAGCCATCCCAGCACTTATTACAACGGGTAACGCAACCACTATAAATACCGGATTAACAACCACCTCAAGCAACTTGCTTATTAACCGCTGACTTTTATTCAGCAACCAAAACAGTGCACAGAATTGCATCAAGTACCATAAAAACCATAGATGCATAGTGTTGATCTGCGGCTCTTTCACGGCCATCAACAGATTTACTAACGGCGGGGGATGATCATTGAACTCTACTCCCCATACCATTAATTGAAATAGCACCAGCAGCGTCAGTGGCAAAAAAATAACAAAGGGTAGCAGCACGCGCTTGCAGCGGTTGCGAATAAAATGACCATTGCCGCGTTTAGTCACTAAAATAGCGGCACAGAAGCCAGCGATAACAAAAAACAGTGGCATGCGAAATAGGTGTGTCCACAAGGCGAGATAGTCAAACAGTACATGTTTGTTGGTGTCGACACTCAGCCACATATTGTGAAAGTAAAAGCCATAGGCTAAGGCGGCGTGGAACACGACGCCAAGTAATAACGCTAAGCCCCGTAAATTATCAATATAATGAAAACGCTGCTGCATTCGACATTCCTAACACTTCCCTGTTCCTTTAATGCTAACACTGAGTGGGCGTGTATGACCACTGCAGAACCACGCTTCTGCCATTGAAAATGAACCTCCCTCGATCAGCCCAAGCCTAATTATTTTATGTTTATCGTAAAAAACATTTTGACAAACATTGTTTTTGGTCGTAATTTAGTCAGCATGAAAATACGCATAAACCTTGATGTTGAGCTAGCAAAGAAAAAGATGTCACTCACGGAATTGTCGCAAAGAATAGGCATTTCGATGACCAACTTATCTTTACTCAAAAATGGCAAAGTAAAGGCGATTCGCTTTAGCACCTTGGCTGCGATCTGTGATGTATTGCACTGTCAGCCCGGTGATATTTTGGTCTACGAGCGTGATGCTGATTACTTAGATAATGATAAATAAAATCTCAGGAGCAGATATGTTAAACCGTGATCTCGTTATCCCGGCTATCGCTACGGTATTGCTAGCGATTCTATTTCCACTATATTGGAGCAACCTATATGGCCACGCGTTTGATGGCTTTGACACCGCATTTCAACAAGACCTTTATAGCCTGTCTTGGTCCGATGCCTTGTTTATGGTGATTGGTGCGCTTGAGATCTATATTTATTGGACCCTGGCGAGAGTATTAAAAAATCATTTGAGTTTGCGCTTGGCGCGGACAATGCTCATCATCTTAGCGTGTATTGTCGCTATATTTCACGCCACCATACTCTTTGATCTTTACTTTGCGATAACAGGCCAAGAGATGCAGCCTGATACGTTTTCAAATAGTGCGATTGTTGCCCTATTTATTGCCGGTGGTTGCTTGTTACTGTACAGCGTTTTCGCTATTGCCTTGGCGCTTATCTTGCTGGTTGAGACAGAACGTGATCAAGTGTTGCTAAAAGTCTTCGCAATCATGCTACTCATTATTGCTACTTTGCAGCTGACGATGGTGTTTGCTTACGTGAATTTGTTGCTATTCCCAATGGCGCTTATCGTGTTAACGCTGTTTTTCAGTAAGAAACCAGACACGCTGGAGGTGGTGTAACAGCACAGCACTGACATGCACACCTCGGCTTGGCGCCCTTGGCGCTGAGCCAGCACTGCCGCTTATATCTTTAGCCAGCCCATCCCAATTGTTGCCCTTTATATACGACTGCGAGTGCGCGCAGCGCTTATTCGCGTCTTAATTAAGTATGCTTACATCGGTGATATGAACAGTTTGGGCCCTCAGCGGGTTTCTTACGTACCTATTTAATTTATTTTAATTTGTGATTTTAAAAAAACTTATAAATACCATTGATTGTTATTTGAGTATCCCTATAATGACAGCAATTAAAATGAGAATGATTCACATCTTTAGTGGGATAACAACATGACATTGCGTAAATCTTTAGTTGCTAGTGCCGTGCTAGCTGCCACCCTAGGTTTAACCGGCTGTGGTGGTTCATCAGATTCATCAGATAACACTACCCCAGAGCAACCAACAAATAATCCACCCACCGGTATTAGTTTCTTGGACGAGTCATCAGTGAAAGATGATGTAGTGGGTGATGAAGTAGGCGCGTTGAGTGCCACTGATGACGCTGATTCTGGATTTACCTATACGCTGAGCGCTGATGAAGCACGTTTTGAAATTGTTGACGGTAATACCCTCAAGCTTAAAGACGGTATTGCTCTGAACTACGAGCAGCAAACTGAGGTTAGCGTAAGCGTCACAGTGACCGATGCCGGTGGTTTAAGCTTTGCAAAAGAATTAACCGTAACGGTTGCCGATGTGGCCCCAGAAGCAGGTGTTAATCTTTATGAGTTCGATTCTAAACTAGGAAGCGGTTCTTCAGTGAGCTACACCGGACAGATCGCTCGCCATGCCCTAAGCGCAGAAATCAAACACTACATTGGCCAACTCACTGGTGACTTTGTAACCACTAACAGCTTGACCGGCGATGCAGTAAAAGCGCAGCTAATGGCATTGTGGGGTGACTATGAAGCCATCAAAGACGGCAGCCTTAACTTTGCCGGTGGCATTGAGACAGAGCAAAACTCTTTTGCTCAAATCTCTTCATCAGGTAAAGAGCTTAGCGGCAAAGTCGCTGGTGCAGATGCAGCGAAAATGCATAAAGACTGGCTTGCAGCCGGTAGCTTTGTGGGATGGAGCGAATTTGGTGCTCAGAGCGCAACACCTGAAGGCTTAGTGTTTCATTATTTCGACCTGCTAGCGGCAAACATTGACAAATACAATGCGGGCGAGCTGTTGGTTGATCCAGCGGGCAATCAAATCACTAAGTTGTACATCACCGAAACCGGTCTTGACCTGAATCAGCTTATTCAAAAGCACACCCTAGGCGCATTGATGTTCTCTCAAGGCACTGATGACTACCTTGATGAGGGTCTGACCACCGACAATATCGTGGCGCAAAAAGACGGTGGTTTTTACACCACGCTTGAGCATCAGTTTGATGAAGGTTTTGGTTATTTTGGTGCAGCGCGCAACTACCTTGAGTACAGCGACGATGAAATCGCTGGTAAGGGCGGCCGTGATGGGTTTGCTAATGGCTACAACGATTACGATAGCAATGGTCAGATTGACCTAGCTGCAGAATATAACTGGGGTAACTCAACGAACGCCGCTAAGCGTGACCGTGGCGCCACAGTGACCACTGATTTCACCGCAGCAGCGATGAACGCTTTTATAGCCGGACGTAAAATCATCAACGATAATGTCGGCAGCGAGCTTAGCGACGCGCAAATGGATGAGTTATTGGCGCACCGTGATATCGCCGTTGCCAATTGGGAAAAGGCGGTTGCGGCTACGGTTGTGCACTACATCAACGATACGATGGCTGATTTAGATGAAATTAGCGATGGTGACTACAGTGCCGACAACTTTGCCGATTTAGCTAAGCACTTTGGTGAGATGAAAGGCTTTGCGTTGAACTTCCAGTTCAGCCCATTCTCTCCTTTTAATGACGATGCCAATGCTGGTAAGTTCGCCGAGTTACACGCGCTATTTGGTGACGCACCAGTCACCGGCGACGCCGAAGCCATTGCCGCATATAAGGCTGACCTAGAAACAGCTCGTGACTTGATGCAACAAGTATACGGCTTCAACGCTGAGAATGTTGCCAACTGGTAAGGCTCAGTTGCATGGCCTAAGGCCAGCATAAAGATCATAAAAGGTTAGCTTTTAGGCCTCGGCTTAATGCTAGCCTTTTTGTCGTTTAAATCCCCTAGTGGGAAACCTAGCAAGTGGGAAGGTAGAATGAAAAAAGCAATCCTCAAGCAGGGCGCTCTGGCCCTTGCTGTGGCATTCGCTCTGGGCGGCTGTGGTGAGAGCACCTCAAGCTCGCAAGGCGCCGGTTTTAATGACAGTGGCAGCAGTGAGCCAATCTCACCGAGCGAGCCGACCAGCTTTGATGAAGCGGCACTGGTGGCAAGTTTAGTTGATAACGTGATCACCCCGGCGTTTACTTTATTTCATCAGCAAGCACAAGCGCAGCAAAGTGCGATTGCCAGTTATTGTGAATTAGAAAAAGCCAGCGTACAAAGTAGCTCGGAGCAAGCGCAAACGGCCATGCTTGAAGCCCAAGATGCATGGTTAGATGCGATGGGCGCTTGGCAGCAGGTGGAAATGATGCAAATGGGACCGCTTTTGACCAACAACGGCGAGCTGCGTAACCGTATTTATTCGTGGCCTGCTATTAGCCGCTGTGGCATTGACCAAGATGTGGTGTACCACCAAGACGGCGTCATTAATAACGACCCTGAGCGACCATACGATATCAGTGCCCGTACCGCCACACGGCGGGGCCTTTTTGCGTTGCAACATGTGCTCTTTAATGAGCAGTATGATCACCATTGTAGCGTTGCCAATGATGCCTTAGCGGATTGGAATAGCCGCACTGTGCTGGCGCGTAAAGTGGCGCGCTGTGAATATGCTGTCACCGCAGCGATGGATGTGCACAATTCCAGTACTGAACTGTTGGAGAAATGGCAGGGCGACAATGGCTTTGCTGCTGAGCTCAAATCAGCGGGGCAAAGCGGGTCACAGTTTGAATCTGCCCATAGCGCCCTGAATCACATCTCTGATGCAATGTTTTATTTAACCGAAGTGGTCAAAGATAAAAAGTTGGCGGAGCCCATAGGGATTTTACCGAACTCCTGTGGTACGTCTGCGTGTCCACAGGATGTAGAGAGCCTCGATGCTAAAAGCTCATTGGCGAATATCAAGGCCAACTTGTTGGCCTTTGAAGCCCTAGTTGTGGGTCAACGCCAGGGCGAGCCCGCGTTAGTGGGCTTCGATGATTACCTTGATGATGAGCAAGCCAGTGCCACCAAGGAGCGCATGCTACAAGGGATCAATGACACTAAAGCGGCGATTGCGGCAATTGAAAGTGATTTGGCCACCGCATTACTTGATAACGAAGAGCAGGTACGTGAAGTGCACACCCAAGTTAAAGCCATTACCGATGAGTTGAAAAACGACTTTATCAATGAGCTGGCACTTGAATTGCCGACCACTTCGGCGGGTGACAACGATTAAGGATCATGATGAAACACAGTAAACTTGCCTTAGCCGTGAGTATTGCGGCATTTGGAATGAATGCTTTTGCTGCTGATAAAGAGCTCGAGCATATACAGATTATTAGCCACCACGACAAACTGCGCACAGAAGCAGGCTCGGCCACCTTAATTGGTGAGGCGCAGCTCGAAGAGTTTGAATTTGACGATATTCACCGCGTGCTATCACAGGTGCCCGGGGTCAACATACGCGAAGAAGACGGCTACGGCTTGCGCCCGAATATCGGCTTTCGTGGGGTGACGCCAGAGCGTAGTAAGAAGATCACCATTTTAGAAGACGGGGTGTTGATTGGTCCGGCTCCTTATTCTGCGCCCGCCGCTTACTACTTCCCGTTAACCACGCGGATGACGGCGGTGGAGGTCTTTAAAGGGCCTGCGGCGATAAAATACGGCCCACAAACCGTGGCCGGAACACTGAATATGGTCAGTCGCCAAGTGCCAGATTATCGTATTGGTGGCGTCGATTTATCTGCCGGTGGAGATGGCTACAAAAAAGCCCATGCTTATTATGGCGACCGTCAAGGCAACCTTGGCTTTTTAGTCGAAGGGGTGCACTTACAAAGTGATGGCTTTAAAGAGCTCGATGGCGGCGGTGATACCGGCTTTGATAAAGACGATTTACTGGTCAAAGTGGATTATCAGCTGGATGGTCAGCGTTTCGACCAGCGTTTTGAGGTCAAGCTTTCTTACGCCGATGAGCTGTCCGATGAGACCTATTTAGGCCTTACCGACGCCGATTATAAGGCTAACCCTTATCGCCGTTATGCCGCATCTCAGCCGGCACAAATGGATACTAAACATACGCAAGTGATGTTTACCTATCAGCTAAGCGCACAAGATGTAAACCTAACGACGCGGGTTTACCGTAACGATTATGAGCGCGCCTGGTTAAAGCTAAATAGCCTGTCTAACAGCAATGCTAGCTTATCTGATATTTTGGCAAGCCCTGAGCAGTTTGCTGGTCAATATCAGGTGTTAAGTGGTCAGCGCGATTCTGTGCTCGCCGGTGAAACCAATTACTTTTTAAACATGGGCACCAATGACCGTGAGTACTACTCACAAGGCATTCAGCTCGATGGTGATTGGCAAGTGCCGCTGTTTGGCTTGCAGCACACAGTCTCGTTTGGGGTTCGTTTCCACCAAGATGAGATTGAGCGGAATCACTATGAAGACACCTATGCCATGGTTGATGGCGTTAATACTGCCATCGCCGAGACTCGCCGGTTCACCACCGAGAACACAGAAAGCACCGATGCCTGGTCGGTGTATATAGAAGATCAGGTAACCATCGATAAGCTAACCTTAGGTGTTGGCGTGCGCGGCGAGTTGATGGACATGACCTATCAAAATGATAAGTCGGGTTTTGCTGATGATTGGCAACAAAAGACCACCCGTGTATGGTTGCCAGGGATCAGCGGCTTTTATCAGTTAGATGATAACAGCGGCTTGCTCTTTGGTGTTCACCAAGGCTTTGTTCCTGCTAGCCCGTCGGCGCCAGTGCGTGATGGCGAAGACGAGTTTGAAAAAAGCGTGAACTATGAATTTGGTGGTCGTTATAACGACGGCATCACCCAATTTGAAATGGTCGGCTTTTTTAATGACTACGCCAACCTGATTGAAAGTTGTGGGCAGTCAAACTGCGGCAGCCAAGGCCAGCTTGATCAAGAATTCAGCGGTGGCGAGGTGGATGTGTGGGGAGTCGAGTCGCAAATAGCCCAAACCTATCCGTTAAATCTGCAACTCGATATTCCTATGAGCCTGACTTACACCTATACGCAAAGCGAGTTCAAACAAGCGTTGTTCTCTGAGTTTGTGCAGTGGGGTTACATTCGCCCTGGCGACAGACTGCCTTATTTGCCAACGCACCAAGCGACGCTCAGTATCGGGTTGGCACATAAAGATTGGGCGGTTGATATGCTCATTAAGTATGTCAGCGATATGCCAGAAACGGCGGGCGTCGGTTACGAAGGCTTTGATGTCGCCTTAGCGGGTCAAGAAGTGCCGGCAACTACGGTGGTTGATATCGCGGCTCATTATGAGCTTGGCCAATATGGCCGCGTGTATGCCAAGGTCGATAACCTGTTTGACCAAGACAACATCGTCAGCCGTCGTCCTTATGGGGCGCGACCGGGTAAACCACGTACGCTGTCGCTTGGTTATAAATATCAGTTCTAAGAGGGTCGGGCCATGCTAGAGACTATTTGGCAAAGCATTGCGCAAACGCCGGATTATCTATTTGACGCCAATAAGCGTATTTTTATTGGTTACAGCATCATGGCCCTTATCTTAGCTGCGCTTGCTTATGGCTTGCGTAAGAGCAAGAAATCAACACGTGGCTTTTTTCGCTATGTGTTCGCAAAAAAAATCTGGTGGGCACCCAGTGCCCGCCAAGACTACCAGTTATGGATTTACAACCGTGTGCTTAAGGCGCTGTTGTTTACGCCCATTATTTTGACCATGGTGCCGGTGGCGCTGGCCACAACGGAGTTATTAGAGGGCGCGTTTGGTTTGCGGGCGCCGATGCCGTTGAGTGAAACCAGCGTGGTCATCATTTTTACCGTATTGCTGTTTTTAGCCGATGACTTTTCACGGTTTTTACTGCATTACGCACTACACAAGGTGCCTTTTTTGTGGCATTACCACAAGGTACACCATTCTGCTAAAGTGCTGACTCCTTTCACCATTTATCGCTCTCACCCGCTAGAGAGTTACCTTTATGCCTGCCGTATGGCGCTCTCACAGGGGATGGTGGTCGGTGTATGCTACTATCTATTCGGGACTAAGTTATCTATGGTGGATATTCTCGGTGCGAACATTTTTGTGTTCGCTTTTAATGCCATGGGTTCAAACTTACGGCATTCACATGTGTGGCTGAGTTGGGGGCGCCACGTTGAAAAGTGGTTGATTAGTCCTGCGCAACATCAGATCCACCACAGCGACAATCCGCAGCATTTCGATACGAACCTAGGGTCGGCCTTAGCCATATGGGACCGGTTATTTGGCACCCTCATTCGCGCCGATGAAGTGGGCAAGGTAACTATAGGGGTCGGTCAATACGATGCCGGGCATGATTCTATTTGGGCTATTTACACTAAACCGGTGCGCGACTCTTTCGCAAGCCTAAAACCTAAGCGCAAAGCGGGTGCGATGAAAAAACCAGTGGCTTAAAGCAGGAGAGAGGAATAGGCTGGCGACGGGCATTGCCAGCCTATTAAATGAGGGAGTAGGCCCTCAGAAAGTAGTTAGTGGTAGGCGCTGCGCTTGGCAAAACCTAACTGATGTAGATGATTGATCAAGGCCGGGTCGTCTAAGCGCTCTGGGGTGCTGTCACCGCGCAGGGCATGATCTTTTGGCACTTGATAGACATCGAGCATTTTTTGGAATAGTACGTAACGTAAAAATTCCGGAGTCACACCTGAGTCTTGGATATCGTCGAGCTGCGACTGCAATTCACGCATTTGCTGCTTATCAAGTTTGCTGTGCGTTGCTTGCTTATTGTCGATGGTCATAATCAACCTCCTACACACATCGGCAATTGCATATTAACGAATGTAATCTGGTTGCCTTTGCTAAATTCTGTGTTAAAAATAGTGACTTACATCACTGTATAGACCTAGTTTACTCCTTTTTTTACGGTTATTACCAACAACCGTGTAAAGCTTTGTAAATAGCGCCACACCTGTATTCGGAACGTTCCAAGCTTGGTGACAAGGTACAAAATTGATAAGTAAGTGATAACTAAATAAAACGCGTTATCACTTACCTAAAAGCGGGATTATTTAAGAAAGTGAAATTTTCTCTTTGACATGCTCAGCGAAACCACTACCGGCCTCAAGGTAGAAGTTGTAAGTAGAGTTTACGCCCAATTCCTCGAGCTCTTTTTGCTGATCTGGGTAATTTGCAATGGCGGTCACTTGCCCCTCATACCCCGAAGCTTGTAACTGTTCTAAGGCGAAGATATTTTGATTGTGTTTGGGCATGGCTAACATCACCATTTCCACCTTCGCATGGTTTAAGCGTTGCCAAAAATCAGGATCGGTGGCATCGGCAGTGACCACTCGACGTCCGCGCTTGACATGACGAGCCACCACTTCGGGTTTAATATCGATCCCCGCCACCGCTTGTGGGAAGCTCTGAGCTATTGTCTCATAGGCACCGGTGCCTATGCGGCCCATGCCAAAAATAGCGATGCGGGTATTGTGTAGATTAACAGGTAGCTCTTCTGGTAGTCGTGAGTCACTTTCAAAAGGCAGTAGCCAACGCTCTATTTTTACATAGATATCATTGGCCCTGGCATTTAACGGTGAAGCAATCACGAAGGTAATGGCGACTGCTGTGGCAACCACAGCCAGCCATTGTGACGACAGCCAACCACTGCTTGCGGCTAGCGCACAGACAATAAGGCCAAACTCACTGTAGTTGGCAAGCGTAAAAGCACTCAAAAGGGAAGTACGCGCACGGAGGCGCACAGCGTTAGTCAGCACGTAATAAAGCGCGACTTTAAAGACCAGCACAGAGACCACCAAGATAGCTGCAACCAATGCACTGGCGGTAAGCTCGGCATTAAGGCCTATGGTCAAGAAAAAACCAACCAGAAGAATATCTTTAAAGCTCAGTAATGACTTAGCGAGTTCCCCCGCTTTTTTGTGGCTGGCAAACATCATTCCTAAGATCAAGGCCCCTAAATCACCTTTGATGCCTGCAAATTCAAAAGCTTGGTAACCGGCGACAAGTGCGAAAAAGAAGCCAAACAGGGGCAGTAGTTCGCCGTGCTTGGAGCGGTTTAATATCCAAAACATGACTGGGCGCATCAGTGGCAACACCACCACCAGGGCAATTGCCCAGTAATTGGGTAGTTTGCCAGTACTGGCTACTAAAAATAGCACCGCGAAGATGTCTTGCATGACCAAGATTCCGATAGATATTTTACCATGGAGGCTCGACATCTCACCGCGATCTTCAAGCACTTTAACGGCAAAAACGGTACTGGAGAAACTAAACGCAAAGCCAAGCAATAATGCGGTTTGCCAGTTCAGGTCGATAAAGAGGGGCAGGGCGAACACCCCGAGTAGTAGCAAAAAGCCACAAAACAATGCGGTACTAATAATAATGTGGGCACTGGCGGGGAGCCACACTTGTACTTTCATCAGGCTCGACACTTTGAGCTTCAAGCCTATGCTAAACAACAATAGGGTGATCCCTAGCGCGGCGATTTGATCCAATAATGCAGTGGTTTTATAGCCAGCCATATGTAAGACAAATCCGGCTACCAAAAAGCCGACCATGGGAGGAAGTTTTACTTGATAAGCGGCAAAACCACAAACAAAGGCAACGGCAAAAAAGATCAGTTCCATAAAAGTGTTATCTTAGTGCAGGTGTAATCAGTGTAACTAATTGTAGAAGTTATTGAAAATACAATGTATGCCAGGGCCCATTTCCTCTCGCTTTAACCCTGATTGAAGTTTTTTTATGGTTTGTATAAGTTTTCACTGACAAGGGTGCGCAATTGTGGTTAAGATGCAATAAAGGATTCATTAACAGGAGAAGTGATGTTTAAAAAAATCCTGGCCTCTGTAGGAATTGGTGCCGCGAAAGTCGATACGGTACTACAAACTGAGCATTTACACCCCGGGCAAAAGTTTCATGCCGAAATCATTATAAAAGGGGGTGATGTAGAACAAGATATTTCTGGTTTGGAATTGGCCTTGATGACCCGCGTAAAAGTAGAGTCAGATGATGGCGACTACTTTACTAATCATATTATTGAAAAGTGGCGTGTGGGCGAGAAGCTGACCTTACAACCTGGTGAAGAAAAGCGCATTCCGTTTGAAGCACGATTACATTCTGAAACTCCGATCACCGAATTTATCGCCGGTTACAACCAAACCCATGTATGGATTCAGACAGGTTTAAATATCGATTTGGCCATTGACGCCAGCGATCGCGATCCGTTGCATATTTACCCTAACGAAGCTGTTAAAGCCTGTATGCAGGCAATGGATAGGCTGGGCTTTAGGTTAATGAAAGCCGATGTTGAAAAAGGCTATTTGCGCGCACCGAGCTTCCATTCTACCTCGGGGTGCTATCAAGAACTTGAGTATCGACCGCAAAGCGGCGGCATGTTTGGTATTCAAGAGGTGGAGTTATCGTTTGTCCCCGAAGCACATAAAACGCATGTTTTAATTGAGCTAGATCGCGCGTTTCGCTCCGACGGGTACATTGATTTGACCATCGAGCACGATCACGTGAATTTATCGCAGATCTGCGACCAATTAGAGCGCTTAATTCACTAAGTTAGCAGAACAAGAAAGCGTTGAGCCCAGCATCGCTGGGCTTTTTTAATGGGATATGAGTATGACGATACACTGGTTATGTAAAGGCTTTGATGATCTGACAACCACCGAATTATTTACTTTGATGCGTGCTCGTGTTGATGTCTTTGTCGTCGAGCAGAACTGCCCCTATCCAGAGCTAGACGATGGCGATATTGATGCCAAGAGCAAACATATTTTAGGGTATCAGAACAATCAGTTGTGTGCTTATGCGCGTTGTATCAACAAGTCAGGAAGTGTCGCTATCGGACGCGTACTCGTGTTGCCCCATGCGCGAGGACAAGGGGTAGCCCAGCGCTTAATGCAGCATGCTCTAGGCGTGTGTGAGCAGTTTTTTAGTGAACGTCCGGTGATGTTAAGTGCGCAGACCTATTTACTTGGCTTTTATCAGCAATTGGGGTTTGTAACCCGAGGGTCGCCTTATCTGGAAGATGGCATTGAGCACCAGGATATGTATTTGTATAGGCGCTAACATCCCGCCACTTTTAGGTTACCCGCGCGAAAGTTGCTTAATGGCTCATATCTCCTACCTTTAGGGAATAAAAGTAACTAGTAGATGACAAGCCACCGGCTGGGCATTACAACGCCAGTGACTCAATGGAGGGCGACTTGAGTGCAACAAACACCCCGATGGAACCGGATACTGAAGAGGTTGAAGAACACCTAAGAGAAGCTATCGACGATAGCACTGTCTTAATAGTCGAAGACAGTGATGCCGACTTTGATTTACTGCGAGAGGTGTTATCCCCTCATTTCAATGTTAAGCGCTGCCGTGATGGTGAAGCTGCGCTGCGGCTTATTATGAACATAGCCCCACATATCGTGATCACCGAATTTAATTTGCAAGGCATGGACGGTATTGCTTTATGTCAGCGAATTCGAGAGCACAGTCGTTTTGATGATATTCCGGTATTAATGGTCAGCTGTGAGGAGCATGCCCAGCGCGAAGTTGATTTTTGGGATGCTGGGTGCAGTGACTTTGTGCGTAAGCCCTACAGCTTGACGACCTTGTACAAGCGGGTAATGCACCATTTAAAATACAAGAAAATGCTCGATGAATACAAAGAAGCGGCCATGGTTGACTCACTCACAAAAGTGTTTAATCGCCGTTACCTTGAGTCCACCATGCTGCAATTATCCAGTCGCCATGAAACACCGGAAATATCGGCCTTGCTGATTGATGTGGACTGGTTCAAAAAGTACAACGACAGCTACGGCCACCTCGCCGGGGATGCGGCGTTGGTACAGATTGCTGAAGTACTCACGCGCAGCTTAATGCGCTCGACAGACTTTGTAACCCGCTTAGGAGGGGAGGAGTTCGCGGTTATTTTGCCGCATACCGATGCGAGCGGAGCACAACTTATCGCACAGCGGGTACTCACCGGTGTCAGGGCGTTAGCCTTACCTCATAAACACTCGGACTATCACCGTGTTAGTGTCTCTGTTGGCGGCATTACCTGTGGGTTTGCACCTGAGGACTGGCGCAGCATGCTTAAACAAGCAGATGAAAATCTATACCAAGCAAAAGCACAAGGACGAAATAAAGCGATATGTACTGTTGAGCAGGGGAGTCAGCCGCAGTAACTTATTGCGGCTGACCAGCTAGGCTTTTAGCGCAGCGAGTTGATAAACACCAAGGAAATACAAATGGGGCAAACGAACTTGATATACCAAGGCCAGATTTTCCAAAACCAGCTATTCGCTGCCTCAGGGCAACCAGACTGAATTTCTTTGAGCAGCGAGGCTCGATGCCAAATCCATCCCACAAAAACACAACACATAAGTCCAAGTAGAGGCTGTCCGAAGCGCGTTGTTAGCGCAATCACGAAGCCAAATAGTTGCTCGAAGTTGAAAATGATGGTGAAGCTCACTAAACAAATCAGTACGCCGATCACCCAGGTTGCTGGGCGGCGGTTAAGGCCAAACTTCTCAACGGTATAAGACACAGGTGCTTCAAGCATAGAAATAGACGAGGTTAGCGCGGCGATACTCATCAAGGCGAAAAAGGCAAAACCCACATACAGCCCCGCACTTCCCATGGAATCAAAAAGTGCCGGTAACACTTGAAAAACCAGTGTGTCTTCAGAAAGTAACTTGCCAGAGGCATCAAATATTTCAACACCTTGGGCTTGTGCTACGTACATCGCCGGGATTATCAAAAGGCCAGCGACAAAGGCAATAAACACGTCAATTAAGGTAACCGATGCACCTAGGGTAACGAGGTTTTCGCTTTTAGAGATATAAGAGCCATAAATGATCATCACACTGGTGCCCAACGACAGTGAGAAGAATGCTTGACCTAAAGCACTGACCAGCAACGCCGGTTCAAATAGGGCAGAAAAGTCAGGCAGCAAGTAGTTCTTTAATCCTTGTGCAGCGCCTTCTTGGCTCATTACGTAGGCGATCAGAGCGAATAAAATCGCTAGTAACGCTGGCATCAATCGTTTCGACCACTTTTCAATGCCATTTTCAACGCCCTTACTAATGATCATCACGGTCAGTAGAATAAAGCCGCCTGCAAAGAGTAAGTTGCGTGACAGTGACTGGCTAGTCAGCCAATTGGCAGCCTCGCTCTGCCCGGCTAGTTGCGCTACCGGCTCAGCAGTGAAGCTGATCATCCAACCCGCCACTATGGCGTAAAAGCTTAAAATTAACCCCGCACAAATGATGCCACCAAAGCCAACAATAAAGGCCAAGGGATGTTGCCAGCGATGGTTCGACACTTTCTTAAGCGACGCCACCGCATTGGCCTGACCATAGCGACCAACGACTAATTCCGCCATCAGTGCGGGATAGGCTAAGCAAAACGCCAATACTAAATAAGCCAATACAAAAGCAGCCCCGCCATTGGAGGCTGTTTGGGTGGGGAAGCCCCAAATATTACCGAGTCCGACCGCTGAGCCAGCAGCGGCCATTATAAAACCAAAACGGGAACTAAACTCCCCACGCGACGCACTCATATTATTATATTTCTCTGTAGGTGAACGGCGCTCCCAATCTACTGTAATTTTCATGAAATAAAAAGCTCACGGGGGCATTTATTGCCCGTATAGCAGGGTAAAGCGCGCTGTACATAGAAAAAAGGTCGCCTATCATAAAGGGCCGTAATCTCGCTGTTTGAGCTTATTTGCGACCAAGTGTGATTCAGTGTAGGGAATGTAAATTGAAGGTTACAGAGGTAATTTAAGGGTGAATTTCGCCCCACCTAAAGAATTTGATTCACTCACTTCTAAGTAGCCGTGATGCCAGACCATGACTTTTTGACATATGGCCAAGCCTAATCCATAACCCTGCGCAGAGCGGTGTTTGGCGCTTTGATAGAAAGGTTTTAATATCGCCGCACGTTCTGCCTGAGGGATCCCGGGGCCATCATCTTCAATCGTAATCGCTAGAAAGTGACCGTCAATATTTGCACAGACGGTTACTGATTGGTGTGCATAGCGAAGGGCATTACCCAAAATATTAATTAATGCTCGCGCTAGCCAGTGCAGGTCGGCGTTTATTTTTAATGCATTTGAGCAGCGTACCTCAATATGTTGCCCATTGGCCTTCGCTTGCGCTTGTAATTGCTCGCAAATATCGTGCAAGTAGAGCGACGCGCTTGTTTGGCTATAGGTTAATTGTTGAGTTTGCTGTTGCAGAGCCGCATAGCTCAGGTAGCTATTGAGCATCGACTCCATGGTGTCTAAATCTTTTTCCATACGCTGGAGGTAGCGCTGTTGCGCGCCTTTCTCGTCGCTTTCAATTGCCGCATCCAAGCCAAAGCGCAGGCAGGCAATGGGTGTACGAATATCATGAGAGAGGCTCGACGCCATCAGTTTATTCTCATCAAGTAACGCATTAATTTGCTCCGCCATGGCATTAAAGCGTCGCTCTAATTGTGTGGTATAGCTCCAGCGGCTGGCGCTAATACGTTTTTCTAAATGACCGTCAGCAAACTGCTGGGTTACATTAGAGAGCACACTAATACGGCGGGTGAGGGGGATAAGAGGGAGCCACATACACAAACTGACCCCGGTGTAGAATAATACCGTGAGTAGCAAGTCATGATCCGCCGCTTTGGGTTTGGGTAGGCGCATGGTGAGGTGCTTCCCATGCAAGCTGTCGGCAGCGCGTACTAAATAAAGGCCCTGGTTATCGGCAAGTACTAGTCCGGAATTACTATACAGCTGGGTGATTAAAGAAGGGGGAAGGGCTAACGTAGCGTTATTCTCAAGACCGATATCGAGTTTGAAGTGTTGGTTTAGCGCATCCAATCCTTGTTGCTGATTTTTCGCCTCGTACTCACTAAGGTAAGAGACCATTCCTGCAAGCACTTTTCGTTGTTGTGTGAAGTCATCCTGTTGCGTTGGGCCACTAGCGAAGCTGTCGATAAGCCAGCTTAGCAACACCACAGAAATTAACGCTGTGCACAACAAAGATAAGTACAGTTTTTTCATATAAACGCACGATTAGGAGCTAACTCCACGCATCCTTCACTAACAAGTACCCTTTGCCCCATATGGTTTTAATGCGCTGCGGCTTGTTGCCATTGTCATTAAAGTGTTTGCGCAGCGCCGAGACCACCACATCAATACTGCGGTCAAGGCCATCGTATTCTCGTCCCTTAACGGCACGAAACACGGAATCTCTGTCTACCACTTCACCGGCATGCTGGGCAAGGTAACAGAGCAAGGCAAATTCGGCATTCGACAGTGCCACCTCGTTATTGTTAAAACTGACGCGTCGCGCTTCAGTATCGATACTGAGACCACCCACTTGAATGCTCTCGCGTTCTTTTTTGGGCGTTTGCTCGTCGCTGCCTTGGCGTAACGCTGCTTTAATGCGAGCGAGCAGAACTCGAGGGCGTACCGGCTTGGCGATATAGTCGCTAGCACCCACCTCAAGGCCGATGACTTCATCTAATTCATCATCGCGCGCAGTCAACATAATAATCGGCTGCTGATAAAATTGCCGTAAGCGTGTACAGACACTTATGCCATCCATTTCTGGAAGCATGACATCGAGTAACACCAAATCAGGATGATGACTTTGTACATAGCCTTCTACTTCCTTGCCGTTACCACAGCAGCCGACCTGATAGCCATTTTGGCTTAGGAAGTCTTGCATCCACTCGCTTAGAGAAAGGTCGTCTTCAACAACAAGAATATGGGGTGATTGCTGCATTTAAAATAATCTCCAGCGACGTTTTTTCTGTCCATTGGTGTAAACCCACTGCACTCGCACTTCGGTGTCAGCAATGGTCTCGCCTGATGCTCTTGGAAAGAGTTCGAAGCGCACGGCTTTAGGGCTGGCAAAGTCGACGATAATATAGCCTTGACGCTGTCCTTGCCAGCAATGCAGAGGTTGCTGCTTGGTTTGTTCACGGATGCAGTAAGCTGCGTCATTGGCCACTTGCCATTGCAACTCGATATCAGAATAACAGGTGCGGCCTTGACGCAGTGCTACACAGGTATTGGGCGTTGCCAATAAAGCGTGCGTTGGCACCGTGGTTTGCTGCGCTAAGGACGCACTCGGGAACACGGTTGTGCCGATGAGGGCGAGGGCTAATCTAAAACACATAACGCACGCCTACCTTGGCTTTATGCTGATAAGATTGAGAAATGATAGGGCTGTCACTGATCTCACCCGAGAAATAGGTTGATAACCAGCCTGCAAGGAATACCCAATTTTGTGATAGTGGGTGCTCAGCATGGAGCTCTAGCATTACTGCATAGGCGATATCTGGCTTATAATAAGGCCGAGATTCGGTGCTTTCATGCTCATCGATACCAAAGTAATAATCGCTAAACTCACGACCATACACGTTAAACCCTAGACCACCTCGAAACTCCCAATTGCGATATTGCTGAATGCTCGATAGAAACGTAGTAAATACCCAGTCGTTGTGGGTATCAGTAACATCATGAAGTAACTCAAAAGATAATTGGCTGCTCTCAAAGCGCCGCGATAGCCTAATACCCATATCAAAATCATAGTGACGTCGGTCGATACCCGCGAGGGCATCTATCACATCTCGGTCGTATAACTTTAAGCCTGTTTCATCAAAACCGGATTGCACATTGGTGCCGAGAATATCCAAGCCCCAGTCATATTTATCGATGAGTGAATAGCCAATGACCATGCCACCACTGAGTTGGCTATTGTCGACGTCGAGGTAAAACTTATCGTAGCTGAGCACTAAGTTAATATTGGGTTCAAGGCCATCATCGTAAGAGTCCAAACCGACAAGGTACGAGTCCTCGACGTAGTAGCCCAGACCTACGCTCCAGTCCCAGTTAAAACCCTGTTGTGGTTCAAGACGATTATCTGAGTAATAGCGGTTACTCGCAGAGACAGCAAAACTAACGAGTAAAATAATGAGGGAGGTTAAGGCGCGCATAGTGGTAATGGTTTTTTTATTTTCTAGTGTACCGATCCCCAGCGGCCAAGTCTGTAAGAAAATGTAGCATGGCAGCAAGCCGCCATGCGTGACCAAAGGGGACTAGTTTACGTTGATCTTCTCTAGCAAAATACCACTTAAATAGTAATGTAAATCAGGGACTAAAGCACTGACTTCAGCCTGCTCACAGGCTCCTGCTATTTTACTTAAGCCCGAACTTTTAGTGCGTACTATGTATTGAGGTGCTTGCGGTGCTGGCTGAGCCCCTCGTTTTTGCATCGCATCGGGTGCATTGTGAGTATTTACAAACTGTTGCACTTGCTCAAGGTTTTCTATGTGATCAGACATTACCAGCTTATAGCGCAGGGGGTTACGTTGGAAGCTAGCGGTGTCTATTGACGATTTAGCAAACCATACAACATCTTGAGAGCTTTGATGGGAAAGCTTCATGCTCACGGAGCCAAGAATATTGCTGCACTGTTTGGTGGTAAACTGCTGCGCCAAATCACTTTCGCCAAACACAGTGGCGTTAGCAAGTTGATATTCGATACTTTCGGTTTCACTGATATCTAGCTGGTTTATGCTTAATACATAATCGGCTTGCTTGCGGTCACTGATCACGGTTAGTTGCTTATCATTTAAAATAGCCACTAGGCGATTGCGCAGGCGCTCAGTTAATGCCACCTGCTCACTTTCGATGACCACACTTTGGCCTCGTGTAATAGGGTGTGCGGGCAATTGCACTGATTTCACACGCGGCGCTTGGTGCGCGTATTGATACTCGAGTATGTAGGTGCGCTCACTTAGGCTTGGTTTAATTGGCATCCGTACTTTTTCAGGGACCGGTGCCAAGGTCGTTTCCATAGTGGTGCAACCACTGGCCAATAGCACTGACGCGCTAAAGGCAGTTACTAATAAATGCTTGTTCATAGTGCCATAACTCTCAATTACACTCATTCACTCATATCCCAGCAAGTTGAACCGCAGCATTGTACGTGAGTTTACTGTAAACTTCATGATATTATTCTGCGATTATGATTCAGCATTGCCATAACTATAATAATGAAAATGAAGTTCTTAGTTATTCTCTTTGTTGCTGCGTTTAGTGCATTTTCTTATGCTGAACAACAGCCACCGTTCACCGAGGCAACCGATGCTAAACAATGGCACCGGTTTGTTGATAATTATGTGGCGAGCTTAGAACGTCAACTGGAGCAAAAAAAAGTGCCCGGGGCCGCGCTTTCTATTGTTCACCCTGACTTTCCTTCCATCGCCTTAGGATTTGGTAAAACAAAAATAAGAAAAGGCCGACAAGTGGACGTAAATACCCGTTTTCGACTTGCCTCGGTCTCAAAAACATTTACCGGTTCGTTAGCTGCTAAGCTGGCGGCGCAAGGTGTACTCAATCTAGATGCACCGGTGCAAAAATATTTACCCGCGTTTAATGATACCGTTTATAGGGACAATTTAAAAGTCGCTCATCTATTAAGTCACTCCAGCGGGTTAGTGCCTAACGCCTATGATAATCTCATTGAGTCACGCATGGACTATCCGGATATCGTCTCAAAGTTATTGAAAGTTGAGCCATTATGCACACCAGGGCAGTGCTACGGATATCAAAATGTGATGTTCGCTATGGTCGGTGATGTGATTCGTAATGCCAGCGGCTTAGAATACGAAACATGGATGCAAGAGTTTATATTTAAACCGTTACGTATGCGCCATGCCAGTATTGGTTATGAGGGGATGGTGCGGGATGAAAACTTTGCTTACCCCCATGTGCGCGGGCGAAAACGTTGGCATACGGCGCGGTTAAAGAAAAATTACTACAAGGTCTCCCCAGCGGCAGGCGTCAATGCCAGCGCCGCAGACATGGTACAGTGGCTCAAAGCACAGCTTGGCATGTACCCCAGTGTGCTGCCGCCTGAGGCGTTACAGGCACAAGTGCGTCCTTACACGGTGACCAAAAAGGAGCGCTATCGTCGCGTGTGGCGAAAACATGTAAATGAGGCACATTATGGCCTGGGTTGGCGTATCTATGATTATGATGATGAGACCATCTTTTATCACAGTGGTTGGGTGCAGGGCTATCGCACCGATATTGTGGTGATCCCCCGTTTAAATGTCGGTTTTAGTCTGCTGCTGAATGCCGAAACAGGTTTAATTAATGAGTTGACCACGCAATTTCTTGATCAGTTGCTGGCGATGTCACAGCCGGCATAAAAGCGGGCGTTGAAACTAAAAAAGGTCGGCATGAGCCGACCTTTTTTATAGGCGTTCGCGACTACCCGCGAGGTAGCTGAATCTTACGCTCTTCGCTTTGGCGATAAATAGTTAAGATATGACCAATGCTTTGCACTTTGTAGGCACCCGTTTCACGGATGATGGCATCAAAAATAAGTGCTTTAGTTTCTCTATCACTGGTTGGCACTCTGACCTTAATGAGCTCATGGATGTCCAAAGCACTGTCGATTTCGGCAATCACCCCTTCGGTCAGGCCGTTAGCACCCAACAAAACCACTGGCTTAAGTGGGTGTGCGAGGCTTTTTAGGTATTGCTTCTGTTTATTCGATAGTTTCATAGATTTTCAAATTTTGCTGATTCGAGCTTGAATTATCGGTATTCTAACGCCATCTAGCAGATATTACTATTTTAGTTGCGTGTTAATTTATGGCGAATAAGAAGCACTCGGCGAGCTCCCAGCGATGGTTGAAAGAGCATTTCGACGACCATTATGTGCATGAAGCGCAAAAGCAAGGGTGGCGGTCGCGCGCGGTTTTCAAACTTGATGAAATCCAAAACAAAGACAAATTACTTAAACCCGGCATGGCGGTCGTCGATTTAGGCGCGGCCCCAGGAAGTTGGTCACAGTACTTGGCGCAGAAGGTGGGCGACAATGGTCAGGTTATCGCCTGTGATATCCTGCCTATGGATTCTTTGGCTGGGGTCGACTTTTTACAAGGCGATTTTCGCGAAGAGGCTGTGCTAAATGCGTTGCTCGAGCGTATAGATGGGCAGAACGTCGATGTGGTGTTCTCGGATATGGCCCCGAATATGAGCGGTAACATGAGTACCGACCAAGCGGGAAGCATGTATCTGGTAGAGTTGGCACTGGATATGTGCCACCAAGTGCTAAAGAAAAACGGCGCCTTTGCGGTTAAAGTGTTCCAAGGCGAGGGCTTTGATCAGTTTGTAAAAGACGTTCGTGACAGCTTTCGCACTGTAAAAATACGTAAACCCGATGCGTCGCGCCCACGTTCCCGTGAGGTATATGTAGTAGCTACGGGCTACAAACTGTAGTACAGTTGTCGGGAAAAGTTGAATTTAATTAATTTGGATACAAGAGGTTAACACCTTGAGTGATATGGCAAAGAATTTAATACTATGGCTGGTTATTGCCGTTGTTTTGATGTCGGTTTTTCAAAGCTTTAACGGCTCCGACAATTTAGACAGGCAAACGAGTTACACACAATTCGTCAAGGATGTACGCAGCGGTTCGTTGCGCGAAGTCGTGATAGACCGTGGAACAGGCGCAATCACTGGAGTTAAAACCAGTGGTGAGCGTTTTCAAACAACCATGCCTATGTATGACGAAGACCTTATCAATGACTTACTCAAAAATGATGTCAACGTAAAAGGTGTTCAACCTGAAGAGCAGTCCTTACTGGCAAGCATTTTCATTTCCTGGTTCCCAATGTTACTGCTTATTGGCGTATGGATATTCTTCATGCGACAAATGCAAGGTGGTGGCGGCAAAGGCGCGATGTCCTTTGGCAAAAGTAAGGCTCGTTTAATGAGCGAAGACCAGGTGAAGACCACCTTCGCTGACGTTGCTGGTTGCGATGAAGCCAAAGAGGACGTCACTGAGCTAGTGGATTTCTTGCGCGACCCATCCAAGTTCCAAAAGTTGGGCGGCAGTATTCCTAAGGGCGTACTCATGGTAGGCCCTCCTGGTACAGGTAAAACCTTGCTCGCTAAAGCTGTTGCTGGTGAAGCGAAAGTGCCGTTTTTTACAATTTCCGGTTCTGACTTTGTTGAGATGTTCGTGGGCGTGGGTGCATCCCGAGTTCGCGACATGTTTGAGCAAGCGAAAAAAGCCGCTCCTTGCATCATCTTTATTGATGAGATTGACGCCGTAGGTCGCCAACGGGGTGCTGGTATGGGGGGGGGGCACGATGAACGTGAGCAAACCTTGAACCAAATGCTGGTAGAAATGGATGGTTTCGAAGGTAACGAGGGTATTATCGTTATTGCTGCAACCAACCGTCCGGATGTACTGGACCCTGCATTACTTCGCCCAGGTCGCTTTGACCGTCAGGTGGTCGTTGGTTTACCAGATATTCGCGGTCGTGAGCAGATCCTAAAAGTGCACATGCGTAAAGTGCCATTAGCCGATAATGTTGAAGCCTCGGTGATTGCTCGAGGAACGCCTGGTTTCTCTGGTGCTGACTTAGCTAACCTTGTGAACGAAGCTGCACTATTCGCTGCTCGTGGTAACAAGCGTGTTGTCAGCATGGCTGAATTTGATGCCGCCAAAGATAAAATCATGATGGGCGCAGAGCGCAAATCAATGGTGATGTCTGAGGAAGAAAAAGAGATGACCGCGTATCACGAAGCCGGCCACGCTATTGTCGGGCGTATCGTGCCAGAGCACGACCCAGTGTACAAAGTGTCAATTATTCCTCGTGGCCGTGCCTTGGGTGTCACCATGTACTTGCCAGAGCAAGACCGAGTGAGCCACTCAAAAGAGCACTTGGAATCAATGATTTCTAGCTTGTACGGCGGCCGTATTGCTGAAGCCATTATTTATGGCGATGAGAAAGTGACAACGGGTGCTAGTAACGACATTGAGCGGGCCACTGAAATTGCCCGTAAGATGGTGACCCAGTGGGGCTTAAGCGCGAAAATGGGCCCGCTACTGTACGCTGAAGAAGAAGGCGAAGTGTTTATGGGCCGAGGCTCATCACGCAGTGCCAGCATGTCTGATGACACAGCCAAACTGATTGATTCAGAAGTCCGTGATATCTCAGATAGAAACTACGAGCGTGCAGAGCAAATCTTGCGTGATAACATTGATATCCTGCATGCCATGAAAGACGCATTGATGAAATATGAGACCATTGACGCGCTGCAAATCGATGATTTGATGGAGCGTCGTGAGGTGCGTCCACCACGTGATGCCCACGATCAGAAGCCTCCAGCAGATGCCAAAGCTAAATCGCAAGGTGAGCTGGCCGATGAAGCAACGGCGCAAGACGATAATAACGTCGATAAGCCGAACTCTGACAACAAAGAGTAAAAACTAATAGCCCCAACACAGTTTGGGGCTTTTCCTTTCCCCAAGTTAGCCATTGATTAACCGGTACTTGGAAGACCTTCATAGACAGAGTAAGTAATGACAAGGTTAACACTTCCTCGAGATCGTTATTTGGATCTCAGTACTCCCCAAGTCATGGGGATTTTAAATGTCACACCGGACTCCTTCTCCGATGGCGGCCAACACAATACCCTAGACAACGCTGTCAAACGTGCCCTAACGATGTTAGAGCAGGGCGCCACTATTATTGATGTGGGCGGCGAGTCAACACGCCCAGGCGCAGACGATGTCGCTGAACAAGAAGAGTTGCAGCGGGTGGTCCCAGTGATTAACGCCATTCGCGAGCGCAGTGATTGCGTCATTTCCATTGATACCAGTAAGGCCGGCGTGATGACAGCGGCGGTTCAGGCCGGTGCAGATATCATCAACGATGTGCGCGCGCTGCAAGAACCTGGGGCACTCAGCGCAGCAGCCAGCGCTCAGGTTCCTGTGTGCATTATGCACATGCGCGGGCAACCACGCTCAATGCAAAATGCCCCTGATTACAATGATGTCACTAAAGAGGTGGGCACGTTTTTACATGAGCGAGCGCGGCAATGTATCGAAGCTGGAATAAGTAAAACGAACATTATTATCGACCCCGGCTTTGGCTTTGGTAAATCACTGCAACATAACTATCAATTGTTGAGTGAGCTTGAGCAATTACAGCAACTAGGATACCCAGTACTCACTGGCCTATCGCGCAAATCAATGTTCGGAAAATTATTAAATCGAGATGCAGATCAGCGTCTCAGCGCAAGCTTAGCGGGCGCATTAATCTGTATGCAAAAGGGCGCGCGCATTGTGCGCGTGCATGATGTGCAAGAGACAACGGATATTGTAAAGGTTTTCCAAGCCACCCAGGCCCCTTTGCAAGTACAAGATTAGGAGAAAACATGAGTACAACACGTAAATATTTTGGCACCGATGGCGTGCGAGGTCAGGTTGGTGAATACCCGATAACGCCAGAATTTGCTCTTAAACTAGGCTGGGCGGCTGGTAAAGTTCTATCTAAAACGGGAACTAGGAAAGTTATTATCGGCAAAGACACCCGCATTTCCGGTTACTTACTTGAGACCTCTTTAGAGGCCGGGCTTATCGCAGCGGGCATTGATGTCGTCTTACTTGGTCCAATGCCAACACCAGCGGTTGCTTATTTAACGCAAACCTTTAGAGCGGAAGCGGGCATTGTCATAAGTGCTTCACACAACCCTTATCACGATAACGGTATTAAGTTTTTCTCCAGCGATGGCCTTAAACTAGCCGACGATATTGAACTTGAAATAGAAGCCATGCTCGACAGTGATATGACCTGTGTGCCTTCTGAAAAGCTGGGTAAAGCGCGACGTCTGGTAAGTGCAGATGGCCGCTATATTGAATTTTGTAAAGGCCAGTTCCCGCAAGGCCATTCTTTAGAAGGGCTTAAAATAGTCCTCGATTGTGCCAATGGCGCAACCTATCACATTGCGCCTGCAGTTATGCAAGAGCTGGGTGCAGAGGTGATCCCTTATGCTTGTCAGCCGAATGGCTTGAATATAAATGCTGAGTGTGGCGCCACCGATGTATCCGCACTGAAACGCAAAGTGCTTGAAGAGCAGGCCGATGTAGGGATTGCTTATGACGGTGACGGCGATCGGGTGATGATGGTCGATCACAAAGGACAAGTGTTTGATGGCGATGATATCGTTTACATCATTGCCAGCGCACTGCACCATCAAGGAGAGCTTGGTGGTGGCGTGGTAGGTACGGTGATGTCCAACATGGGTCTTGAAAATGCCCTTAAAGAGAAAGGAATAGACTTTGCTCGCTCGAAAGTGGGTGACCGTTATGTGATGGAACTATTAAAGCAAAAAGGGTGGAAAATCGGCGGTGAAAGTTCAGGCCACGTGCTGAACTTAGATTTAATCAGCACCGGTGACGGTATTATTTCCAGCTTACAAGTACTTGCGGCTATGGTCACGACGAACAAAACATTGCGCGATTTAGGGCAAGGATTTGTTAAATACCCGATGAATATGATTAACGTGCGCTATACACCTGGTAGTGATCCAACACAAGCACCCACTGTGCAACAGGTTGTCGCCGAGGTTGAACAGGAGCTCGCCGGTAAAGGGCGGGTGCTGCTACGTAAATCGGGTACCGAGCCGGTGGTTCGTGTGATGGTTGAAGCCGAGCACGAAAAACAAGTGCTGGATTTGAGTAGTAAAATAGCGCAAGTTGTTGAAAGTGTGAGCAGTTAAACAAGTTTGCATAAATAACTACTTGTAAGTTGAAATGACTCGGGGTACTATCTCGTCCGCTTTCAGACATGGAGTAAAACATGGCATCACGTAAGCCTTTAGTGGCTGGTAATTGGAAGTTAAATGGTTCTCAAACATTGCTTAATGAAATGGCTAATGTTTTAGAAGATATTAATAGCCAAGAAGTCGATGTGGCACTGTTTGTTCCCGCCCTATTAGCAGCAGAAGCTGTAAAATTAGGCTTGCAAACGGGTGTGCAGACTGTGTCTGAATATGAAGCGGGCGCTTACACTGGGGAGACCCAAGCGGCGCTGGCTAAACAGCTAGGTGTCACTTACACCTTAGTTGGGCACTCTGAGCGTCGCCATGTTTTTGGTGAGTCTGACGAAGACGTAGCAAATAAGTTTGCTATGGCGCAACAGCAGGGCCTTATCCCTGTGCTGTGTGTCGGAGAGACCGAGCAGCAACGTGAACAGGGTGAAACAGAATCAGTGATTAGTGCTCAAATTGAGGCGGTAATCCAAAAATTAGGTGTGGCTGCATTATCACAATCTGTGATAGCATACGAGCCGGTTTGGGCTATAGGCACAGGTAAAACTGCATCGCCGCAGCAAGCTCAAGACATACACCAGTTTATTCGTGATAAAATTGCCCAGCGAGATCAGGGCCTATCACAAGGCTTACGCATATTGTATGGCGGTAGCGTAAACGAAAAGAATAGTGAAGAATTATTTGCACAACAAGATATAGACGGCGGCCTTATCGGCGGTGCAAGTCTAAAAACAGGCGCTTTTGTCAGCATCTGTGAAAGTGCAAAAGGATAATATTAAATGTACGAAATTCTATTAGTAATTTATTTGATTGTTGCAATTGCACTGGTTGGTTTCGTGCTAATTCAACAAGGTAAAGGCGCTGATATGGGGTCTTCATTTGGTGCAGGTGCATCGGCAACCGTTTTCGGTTCGTCAGGTGCTGGTAACTTTATGACCAAGACAACCACAGTATTAGCAACTATCTTCTTTGTGCTAAGCATCGTGCTGGGTAACTTAACTGCGGGTCAAATTAAAAAGACCGACGAGTGGGAAAACCTAGAATCAGCACCTGCTGCACAGACGGTGACTGAAGAAGCATCTGATGTACCAGTAGAAGAGCCTAAGAGCACGAATCCAGACGTGCCAAACTAAAAAATTAAGCCGTGGTGGTGGAATTGGTAGACACGCCATCTTGAGGGGGTGGTGAGCTATGCTCGTGCGGGTTCAAGTCCCGCCCACGGCACCAAATTAAAAAAGCCAAGCATTTGCTTGGCTTTTTTATTGTAAAGGCCTTGTTAATACTGGCCTTTAGTCATGCTAGGTGGTTGCTAAATATAAACCTTACCTCTATAATAGTCGCCACGAATGAGGTGATGCAGCCGTATCTCTCATGCAGCAGATTTTCAAACAAGGTTCTCTTTACGTTGGCTTTGTTTTATTTGATGTTCGCGCATTCTTAGTAATGCGCGTTTTGCGTTTAGCCAAGGCAACTTTGCTAAACGTCGCAGCGGTTTTTATCGTGCAGATATAGCCCGCAGCCAAGCTTGGCCCTAGGCCGCTCAGAAGATCAGGAGATCTTCGTACTACGAATATCTCCGGTGTGACGCCCCGCTTGGTTCGGGGCGTTGTTGTATCTGTACTTGAAAAATGGGGCTTAAGCCCTTTTTTTGTTTCTATGGAGGAGTTTCGTGACAAAGCTCGAGCAAACATTAACTGACATGTTAACACCGGCAGTTGAAGCCTTAGACTTCGAGCTACTGGGGCTTGAATTTATTCAAGCGGGTCGCCATTCCACATTACGTGTGTATATCGACCATCCAGATGGCATTACTGTGGATAATTGTGCAGATGTAAGTCGACAGGTGAGCGCGATTCTCGATGTAGAAGATCCCATTACCAACGAATACGACTTGGAAGTGTCATCGCCAGGCGTTGATCGTCCACTGTTCAAACCAGAACATTACCAACAAGCAGTGGGTGAAGAAGTACGCTTGCGTACCAAGCTTCCACAAGATGGTCGCCGTAATTTTAAGGGCGACTTAGTAGCAGTTAATGGTGATATGGTCACTATCAATGTTGATAATCAAGAGTTTATGTTGATGATCAGCAACGTTGAGCGTGCCAATATCATCGCCAAATTTTAATTTCAGTGCGAAAGGAATAGGGCAAGCGAGGCAATACCTATGGCAAAAGAAATCCTATTGGTGGCGGAAGCCGTTTCCAATGAAAAAGCGGTCCCCAAAGAGAAAATTTTTGAAGCATTAGAGTTCGCACTAGCGACCGCAACAAAGAAAAAACATGACGGTGATATCGATGTGCGTGTATCTATCGACCGCAAAACCGGTGAATACGATACGTTCCGTCGTTGGCAGGTGGCTGAGGCGCTAGAAGATGGCAGCCTAGAACACCCATACCGCGAGATCACCCTCGAAGCGGCGCAGGTAGAAGAGCCTGAGATCCAGCTTGGTGATTTTGTTGAAGAACAGATTGAATCTATTAAGTTTGACCGTATTACCACGCAAATGGCGAAGCAAGTTATCGTCCAAAAAGTGCGTGAAGCAGAACGCGCTTTAGTGGTTGAAGCGTATAAAGATCAAGAAGGTGAATTAGTCACTGGTGTGGTGAAAAAAGCCAGCCGCGACGCCATCGTGCTTGATTTAGGCAACAATGCCGAAGCCGTCATTTATCGTGAAGATATGTTACCGCGCGAAAACTTCCGCCCAGGTGACCGTGTTCGTGGTTTACTCTATGCAGTGCGCCCCGAAGCGCGCGGCGCGCAATTGTTCGTCACTCGCTCTAAACCTGAGATGCTGATGGAACTATTCCGCATTGAGGTGCCAGAGATTGGCGAAGAAATGATTGAGCTACGCTCTGCAGCGCGTGACCCAGGTTCACGTGCCAAAATCGCAGTAAAATCGAATGATAAGCGCATTGACCCTGTGGGTGCCTGTGTGGGGATGCGAGGAGCGCGTGTGCAAGCCGTGTCAACAGAGCTTGGCGGCGAGCGCGTTGACATCGTGTTATACGATGATAACCCAGCGCAATTCGTTATTAATGCGATGGCACCTGCTGAGGTCGCATCCATTGTTATGGACGAAGATTCGCGCTCAATGGATATTGCTGTTGAGGCCGATAATCTCGCACAGGCCATTGGTCGTAACGGACAAAACGTGCGTTTAGCGAGCCAACTTACTGGTTGGGAACTGAACGTGATGACGGTTGAAGATATGGAATCTAAAAACCGTGAAGAATCAGACAAACTTATCAACCTATTCACTGAAGGGTTGGATATTGATGACGACTTCGCTGAATTATTAATCGGCGAGGGCTTCTCAACGCTTGAAGAAGTGGCCTATGTACCTACTAGCGAGTTCCTAGAAATTGATGGTCTTGATGAAGAGACTGTTGAAGAGCTACGTAACCGCGCTAAAGATGCATTAACAACGAAAGCGTTGAAAGACGAAGAATCGCTAGAAGGTGCTGAGCCAGCTGAAGACTTATTGAATCTTGAAGGACTTGATCGCCACCTTGCCTTTGTCATGGCAAGTAAAGGGGTGATTACTTTAGAAGATCTAGCTGAGCAAGGCATTGATGAACTAGTTGAAATTACCGAGCTTTCCGAGCAGGAAGCGGGCGACCTGATTATGGCCGCGCGTAACGTTTGCTGGTTCGGTGACGAGTAATTTATTAACGGAGGTAACAAAGAATATGGCAGAAGTAAGTGTAGCAAAACTGGCCGAGGACATTGGTACAACTGTTGATAAATTGCTCCAGCAATTAGACAGTGCCGGTATTAAAAAAGGCGCTGACGACCATGTCTCTGAGTCAGAAAAAGCACAACTACTCGATCACTTGTCGAAGCAACACGGCGGTGCGGGTTCAACTGGCCCCGAGCGCATGACCCTGCAGCGTAAGAAGAAAAGTACGCTCAGTGTGACAGGTTCAACGGGTAAGGCGAAAGCCGTACAAGTAGAAGTGCGCAAAAAGCGCACCTACGTGAAAAAGAGCGCGCTAGAGGAGCAGCAGGAGCAAGCTCGTTTAGAAGCAGAGGAGCAAGCGCGTAAAGAGGCCGAGGCAAAGGCCAAAGAAGAAGCAGAGCGTAAGGCCAAAGAAGAAGCCGAACGCAAAGCAAAAGAAGAGGCTGAACGCAAAGCGAAACAAGAAGCTGAGCGTAAGGCTAAAGAAGAAGCGAAGCGTAAAGCTGAAGCACAGCGCAAAGACAGTCATGATTCTGCAAAGGACGAGGAGCAAACTCAGAAAGAACGTGAAGAAGCTGAGCGCTTACAGAAAGAAGCAGAAGAGGCAGCATTGAAGAAAGCCGAAGAAGAAGCGAAACGTCAAGCCGAAGAAGCCCGCCGTCTAGCGGAAGAAAACGAAGCGCGTTGGAAGAAAGAAGAAGAGGAACGTAAGCGCCGCGAGGAAACAGCGGACCATCACCTCACAACCTCGACCTATGCCCGTGAAGCAGAGGACGAATCAGACGCGCGCGAAGAGAAAAGTGCACGTCGTAAAAAGAAAAAGCCAAAGGGTAAAACCGAGGCTCCAGCCAAGCTTAAAGGCAAGAAAGGTAAGCTCAAAGCGCCTACGTCTTTACAGCATGGCTTTAAAAAGCCGGTAGCGGATAAAAAAGCGGAAGTACGCATTGGTGAAACCATCACCGTTGCTGAGTTGGCATCACGTATGGCGGTGAAAGGCGCTGAAGTGGTGAAAACCATGATGAAGATGGGTGACATGGTAACCATTAACCAAGTTATCGATCAGGAAACAGCACAACTGGTGGCCGAGGAAATGGGTCACAAAGTAGTGATCACCAAAGAAAATGAGCTTGAAGAGCGCGTATTGAGTGATCGCTCTGAAGGCGGTCAGGCTGAATCGCGTGCACCGGTTGTAACCGTAATGGGTCACGTTGACCACGGTAAAACCTCGACGCTTGACTACATCCGTAAAGCCAAAGTGGCATCGGGTGAGGCTGGCGGTATTACCCAGCACATTGGTGCTTACCACGTTGACACCGACAACGGCATGATCACCTTCCTAGATACACCAGGACACGCGGCCTTTACTTCAATGCGTGCACGGGGTGCAAAAGCAACGGATATCGTTATCCTTGTTGTTGCTGCCGACGATGGTGTAATGCCGCAAACCAAAGAAGCAGTACAGCACGCTAAAGCAGCAGAAGTACCGTTGATTGTTGCGGTGAACAAAATCGATAAAGAAGGCGCGGACCCAGATCGCGTTAAGAATGAGCTTGCCGCGTTAGATGTTATCCCAGAAGAGTGGGGTGGAGAAACGCAGTTCGTTCATATCTCAGCGAAAACGGGTGAAGGTGTTGATGAGCTTCTTGAAGCTGTCTTGATGCAGTCAGAAATCCTTGAGCTGACCGCTATTCCTGAAGGTATGGCCTCGGGTGTGGTGATTGAATCACGTCTAGATAAAGGCCGTGGTCCAGTGGCAACCGTTCTTGTTCAAGAAGGTATGCTTAAGCAAGGCGATATCGTTCTTTGTGGTCTTGAATATGGCCGTGTTCGTGCAATGCGCGATGAGAATGGTAAAGAAATCAAAGAGGCGGGCCCGTCAATTCCAGTCGAGATTTTAGGTCTCTCTGGTGTGCCTGCAGCCGGTGACGAAGCCACTGTAGTACGTGATGAGCGTAAAGCGCGTGAAGTAGCGCTTTATCGTCAAGGCAAATTCCGCGAAGTGAAACTTGCTCGTCAGCAAAAAGCGAAACTGGAAAACATGTTTAGCAATATGTCTGAAGGTGACGTGAGCGAAGTGAATATTGTCCTTAAGGCCGACGTTCAAGGTTCTATCGAAGCCATTGCTGATTCACTGACTAAGCTTTCTACTGAAGAAGTTAAAGTGAAAATCGTGGGTAGCGGTGTTGGTGGTATCACCGAGACTGATGCATCACTTGCCGCCGCATCAAATGCGATTGTCGTTGGCTTTAACGTTCGTGCTGACGCCTCAGCGCGTAAAGTGATTGAAAGCGAAAGCATTGACCTGCGTTACTACAGCGTTATCTATGACCTGATTGAGGAAGTGAAGCAAGCCATGACTGGTATGCTACAGCCTGAATTCAAGCAGGAAATCATCGGTCTTGCCGAAGTACGTGATGTATTTAAGGCACCGAAGATTGGCTCTGTCGCTGGGTGTATGGTAACCGAAGGTGTGGTTAAACGTTCTAACCCAATTCGCGTTCTTCGTGATAACGTCGTTATCTATGAAGGTGAGCTTGAGTCGCTACGTCGATTCAAAGATGACGTTCAAGAAGTTCGTAACGGTATGGAATGTGGTATCGGCGTTAAGAACTATAATGACGTTAAGGTCGGTGACCAAATTGAGGTATTCGAAGTCGTTGAAGTACAACGCTCGCTGTAAACCTCACAGTTAGTCATAAAAAGTATGGGGGCCTTGTGCCCCCATTTGTGCATTGTGTAATCAATAGAAGTGGTGGAAATGAGAGAATTTTCTCGCACAGAGCGCGTAGCGCAGCAAATCCAAAAAGAAATTGCCGTGATCATCCAGCGGGAAGTGAAAGACCCGCGTCTCGGCATGGTGACGGTCTCTGCGGTGGAAGTATCCCGTGATTTGTCGTACGCCAAAATTTTTGTCACCGTCTTTAACCAAGATGACGACACTAAAGCGAAACAAAGCATGCGTATTTTGAACGACGCTAGCGGCTACATTCGTTCTTTGTTAGGCAAGCGTATTCGTGCCCGCATTATCCCTGAATTGCGTTTTGTGATTGATAACTCGCTGCTCGAAGGGATGCGTATTTCTAACTTGGTCGATACCGTAATGCGTGAAGATCAAGATAAGCGCAACAACAGCGACGAAGAAGAGTAAGCGCGATGGCCAGACGGACAAAAGGCCGCCCGGTCGATGGCGTACTATTGGTTAATAAGCCGCAAGGGATCTCCAGTAACCGTGCGTTACAACAAGCAAAAGGTATTTTCTTTGCGCAAAAAGCGGGCCACACTGGCGCGTTAGACCCTCTTGCTACGGGGATGTTACCGGTGTGCTTCGGTGAAGCGACCAAGTTTTCACAGTTTTTACTCGACACCGACAAAACCTATGTGGTTCGGGCTAAACTCGGCGAGCGCACGACCACCTCCGACGCCGATGGTGAAATTGTGCAAACCCGTGCAGTGAATGTCTGTGAAGCGGATTTACGTGAACAGGTTGCCAGTTTTATTGGGGAGTCGGATCAGTATCCGTCGATGTACTCGGCACTGAAATACCAAGGCCAGCCAATGTATAAATATGCCCGTGAAGGCATTGAAGTACCGCGTAAATGTCGCCGTATTCATGTTTACAGTTTGACCTTAGATGAGTTCGACAGTGAGCGCAACGAGATACAAATGACCGCGCACGTATCCAAAGGCACCTATATACGTACGATTGTTGATGACTTAGGTGAACTACTGGGATGTGGTGCCCATGTGATTATGCTTCATCGCTCTAAGGTAGGTCACTATCCGGCAGAAAAAATGGTGACGTTAGAGACGTTGCAGCAGCTACTTGATGATGCCAAAGCCAAAGACATCGCCCCGGCAGAGGTACTCGACCCCTTGCTTTTGCCCATGGATACTGCGGTGCAAGATTTACCAAGCATTGAGCTTGACGAACAACAGGCCACTGCCTTTGCCCACGGGCAAACTGTGGTTGTCACCGAGCCGGTTGCGCCGGTATGTGCGGTACGCTGCAAAACACGCTTTCTAGGCGTTGGTGAGCGTAACCAACACGGCCACTTAAAGGCCAAACGTGCTGTGGCAATTAACAGCTAGGGAAGCGGCGCACCCTATAAAGCGCTTGTAGTTCTCGCGTAAATTGTTAAAATAGCGCGCTCATTTGGTGGGGCTGGATTAGTGATCGGCTCTTACCGTATTAAAACACTCATTTTTTGGAGTTATTTATGTCACTAAGCAACCAAGAAAAAGCAGATATCATCGCAAAATTCGCACGCGCTGAAGGCGACACAGGTTCACCTGAAGTACAAGTAGCTTTGCTAACTCACGATATCAACAAGCTTCAAGGCCACTTTGCTAACCACAAGCAAGACAACCACTCACGTCGTGGTCTGCTTCGCAAAGTAAGCCAACGCCGTAACTTGCTTAACTACCTAAAAGGTAAAAGCATCGAGCGTTACACTGCACTAATTCAAGAACTTGGCCTACGTCGCTAATTCTTTGAAATCAGTTTACAAAAAGGGGCTATCTAGCCCCTTTTTTTGTGTGCTTTTGGCGAGTATACTAGGCCCTGTCTAAGTCGATAGGGCAATGTATAGCCGTCGGCTAAGATGGCACCATATTGCCAATTGTAGTAAATAAAGGCATTCCAGCGTGAGTGTGGTTATTTACTGTAATTGGTAAGGTGCTTGAGAAAACCAAACTTTAGTCTGCTTAGGATGATTAAGTAGGGCTAAATGCAACTTAAAGGAAATAATTAAGTGCAACCAATTATTAAAGAATTTCAATACGGTGAACACACTGTAACGCTAGAAACGGGTGCTATTGCACGTCAAGCAGACGGTGCCGTACTTGCTAGCATTGGCGACACCTCGGTACTTGTGACTGTGGTTGGTAAGCGTGAAGCAAACCCAGGTCAAGATTTCTTCCCTCTGACTGTTAACTACATTGAAAAAATGTACGCAGCGGGTCGTATCCCTGGTGGTTTCTTGAAGCGTGAAGGTCGTCCATCAGACGGCGAGACACTGATCGCGCGCTTGATTGACCGTCCAATCCGTCCACTGTTCCCTGATGGCTTCGTAAACGAAGTACAAGTTATCGCAACCGTTGTTTCAGTAGACCCTGAAATTCAACCAGATATCGTAGCGTTGATTGGTACTTCAGCGGCGCTTGCGCTTTCGGGTATTCCATTCAATGGTCCAATCGGTGCGTCTCGTGTCGGCTTTATCGACGGTCAATATGTCCTTAACCCAACACTTACTGAGCTAAACGAAAGTAAGCTAGACCTTGTTGTTGCTGGTACTGACAACGCGGTACTGATGGTTGAGTCGGAAGCTGAAACATTGCCAGAAGACGTGATGCTAGGCGCCGTGGTTTACGGTCATGAGCAGTCACAAGCCATTATTACTGCGATTAACGAATTTGCTAGCGAAGCGGGCAAGCCTGTATGGGATTGGACTGCGCCAGCGAAAGACGAGTCGCTAGCTGAGAAAGTGGCTGCCATCGCGGAAGCGAAAATCGGTGAAGCGTATCACATCACTGACAAGGTAGCGCGTAAAGATGCGCTAAGCGCAGCAAAAGCGGAAGTAGTCGAGAAGCTTAGCGCTGAGTTGGGTGAAGACGAAAGCTTAGATGAGCAAGAAGTATCGGGTGTATTCGGTTCACTTGAGAAGAAAATCGTACGTGGGCGCATCATTGCCGGTGAAAAACGTATTGATGGCCGTACTCCTGAGATGATCCGTGCTCTAGATGTTAAAACCGGTGTGCTTGCACGTACGCACGGCAGCGCTATCTTCACCCGTGGTGAAACTCAGGCACTTGTTACCGCAACGCTTGGTACAGAACGTGACGCACAGATGATTGATGCCATTACGGGTACCTCAACTAACCGCTTCATGTTGCACTACAACTTCCCTCCATTCTGTGTTGGCGAAACAGGCTTTGTAGGTTCACCTAAGCGTCGTGAAATTGGCCATGGTAACCTTGCGAAGCGTGGTATTGCGGCTGTTCTTCCTACGCTTGAAGAATTCCCTTATTCAATCCGTGTGGTATCAGAAATCACTGAATCGAACGGTTCATCCTCAATGGCCTCGGTATGTGGTACTTCGCTGGCGCTGATGAATGCCGGTGTACCAACTAAGGCGTCTGTAGCGGGTATTGCTATGGGTCTTGTTAAAGAAGGCGACAACTTTGTTGTTCTTTCTGACATCTTAGGTGACGAAGACCACCTAGGCGACATGGACTTTAAAGTAGCCGGTACTTCTGAAGGTATCACCGCGCTGCAAATGGATATCAAGATTGAAGGTATCACCAAAGAAATCATGCAAATTGCGCTTAACCAAGCACAAGCTGCCCGTTTGCATATTCTTGGCGTAATGGATGAAGCCATTTCTTCACCAGCAGCTGAGCTTTCAGATTACGCACCACGCATTTACACGGTGAACATTCCACCGAAGAAAATTGCTGACGTAATTGGTAAAGGCGGTGCAACAATCCGTGCGTTAACTGAAGAAACTGGCACTACTATCGAAATCGATGATGACGGTACGGTTAAGATCGCAGCCACCGATGGTGAAAGCGCACGCGCTGCAATCGCTCGCGTAGAGCAGTTAACAGCAGAGCTTGAAGTAGGCACTATCTACGAAGGTAAAGTAGTTCGTATCGTCGACTTCGGTGCGTTTGTTAATGTATTGCCAGGCAAAGATGGTTTGGTACACATTTCACAAATCAGCGAAGAGCGTGTGAATAACGTGACTGATCACCTTAGCGTTGGTCAAGAAGTTAAAGTTAAGGTACTAGAAGTAGACCGCCAAGGCCGTGTTCGCTTGAGTATCAAAGAAGCGCAAGAAAAACCAGCTGCAAACGCAGAAGAGTCAAAAAGCGCTGAATAAGCATTAATCTGATGTAAAAGGGGGCTGTTTAGCCCCCTTTTTTGTGGTTTAATGAAAATCTATAGCCGTTGAATATAGGTGCAGGACGTTGAGAAAACCCATTTCGCTCATTATTGCAGGCGCACTAGCCGCTGTGTTGGCTGGTTGCCAATCCACTTCCCAAGAGCCTCAGTATTTAGTTGCAGTGCCATTTACAGCGCCTCTGCCCAGTGATTTTCGCAGCGAAATTGCCATTGCTCGTTATACCGAACTCATTGAGCAAGCTGAACTTCCTAATGAGCAACAAGCGCAGCTTTATTATGACCGAGGCGTACTGTTTGATAGCTTAGGGCTCAGTACCCTGGCGCGCATTGACTTTAACCGCGCGGTAAAACTTAAGCCTGATTTAGCCGAGGTCTATAACTTCCTAGGCATTCATCACACCCTAATGCAGCAATACGGCAAAGCTTACGAAATGTTCGACTCGGTATTGGAGCTTAACGCTGAGCATGAATATGCATACTTAAACCGAGGCATCGCCCTTTATTATGGCGAGCGCCCTAAACTGGCCAGTGACGACTTACAAGCCTTTTTAGATTTTGCGCCAGACGATCCCTACCGTGTGCTGTGGCTTTATTTAGCGCAAAGTGCCAACGACGCGCAACAAGCAAAAGCCAATTTAGCTAAAATGGCGCAAGCGTTAGACCCACAGAATTGGGCCTATCAGCTGGTCGCTTATTACAATGGCGATATTGATGAAAAAGCTCTGTTAAACACCTTGAGCGAGGGCGTCGAGTCGCACCAAGAGTATGCTGAGCGATTGTGTGAGGCGTATTTCTATATTGCCAAGCGTCACCAAGCTGAAGGCAATACGGCCTTGGCCAGTGACTACTTTAAATTGGCGTTATCGACTAATGTGTACGAGTTTGTTGAATATAAGTACGCCCGTTTGGAGCTGAGCTTAATGGCAGGCGAGGGTGCGCACTAGTGTGATTATACTGCTGGCACTACTACTTTGTGCCAGCAGCAGTTTCTCCCCTCATTTAGCTTCCCATCTAGCTGCAAACTCTGCCAGTTACCTAGGTTATTGGCATCGCTATCAGCCACACAGTATCGACTATCAATCACTTAATCAGGCACAGCTGCGAGTGTTGGCAGGGCAGAGTGTGGCGCCAGCGCAACTGGCCCTAGCCGTTAAGTTACTCAATGACCACCGTATAGAGGATGCCACGCCGTATTGGTTGGCGGCGTTATCACATCAAAACGACACCCAAGCTGTGCAGTGGCAGCAACTTACCAAGCGGCTACTCCTTAATGAGCAATGGCACTCGCTCACGACCATCTCACAACATCGTGCGCTTAGTGAGGAGGTTGCTCAGCCTCTACTGATGCACCAAGGTGTGGCGCCCAGTCGAATTACCGCTGACTATGCGCAGCATCATGATTTTGAAGTGCGCTTAGGAGCAATTGAGGCACGCCAATGTGATTACAATATTTTATTATTGGCAGATCACGCGCAAGGCATTGAGAGGTTAAAACAATTGCGTGAACGGTACCTCGCAAAAGCAGAGCCGCAGCTGGGGCTGATGTGTTTATCTAAGCCTGTTTACATGGGTAGTCAGCTTGCTTGCACGTCGGGTAGGGGGGGCTATGCGCGCTGCAATTGGCAGCCCTTGGCAGAGCAGCCATCACGACTACCCTCGGGGTTTGATTTCATTGTTATGATGACCAAGCAGGGGCGCGCCAATGTCCAAGCAGGAGTCATGCAATTAAGCACAGAGGCGCCTTATCATGTGTTTTTACACGAACTCATGCACTTTGCCGGGTTCACGGATGAATATCCGGGGCCTGAGGCACAACAACACGCATGCACAGACAAAGGGCAAATCTATGCTAACCTTTATGTCGATGATATAAGGCCTTCTGGTTGGTATAAAAGCGATTTTTGCAACAATGGACGTGGCTATAAACCCACTGAGCAAATCAGCATTATGCAACACTCAGAGGTTGGCTTATCGCCTTTGTATCGTCGCCTTTGGGTGAAACAATTGCGCCAACACAGCGATGAATTACTGCGCTATCAAGATTACTTTCATCGCCTAAGTGCGCTACCAATCTGGCTACAACGCCACCCACTTGCCACACATGGAGCAGGTGAAGGCCGTACAACTATTAACCAAGCTAACAACTAGATTTGTAAGCAAGGTTAGTGAGGTGTTAATCTCAGCCCAAGTTTTAGGCGAATAGCCGCATCTAGGCTAGACAAAGAGTGAGCACAACAGTATAACTGACTAATTATTAATGTTTAATTGGCGCTATACTAACCCTAGTTGAGGAACTTAGCACACGGAAGCAAACCCGATGCTGGAGTTGATTATAAGAAGGTTGTTTGAAGGTTCAGCGACCATAATAAAGGTTCACAAACTATGACTTTGCTGTGGATACCCCTGTTATCCCTTATAGGCAGTTTACTTGCGAGTTTTACTGGTAAATTATCGCGCAATCAAAGTGCGATTATCACCGCAATAATGCCCATTTTAGGCTTAGCCCTAGTATTGAGTTTAGCCCCCGATGTGTTGGCAGGTGAAACCCTCTATTCCAGCCTACCCTGGATACCTGAATTAGGCGTGAACTTGTCTTTCCGTCTGGACGGGTTAGCCCTGCTATTTTGCTTGCTGATCCTGTGTATCGGTTTGCTGGTTATTCTTTATGCTCGCTACTACCTTAGTGAGAATGACTCCATGCCTAAGCTTTATGCCTACTTAATGCTGTTTATGACAGCCATGCTAGGCATTGTCACGGCGAATAATATTATTCAAATGTGGTTCTTCTGGGAGCTCACCAGTATTAGCTCGTTTTTATTGATCAGCTACTGGTCCCATAAACCAGAAGCACGTAAAGGCGCACGTATGGCATTGGCTATTACCGGCGCTGGCGGTCTGGCCCTGTTGGCGGGCTTAGTGCTCATTGGCCAGTTAGTGGGCAGTTACGAGCTTGACGTTATTCTACAAAGTGCCGAGGTGATCAAGTCATCGTCTTGGTATCCGGTTATTTTGGTGTTGGTGTTGCTAGGGGCGTTTACCAAATCTGCGCAGTTTCCCTTTCACTTTTGGTTGCCGCACGCGATGGCGGCACCTACGCCAGTCAGCGCCTACTTACATTCGGCAACGATGGTTAAAGCCGGAATTTTTCTGTTAGCCCGCTTTTATCCCGCACTGGCAGGCACCGAGCTATGGTTCATTATTGTTGGTGTAACCGGCCTGACAACCTTGTTAGTCGGTGCTTACATTGCTTTATTCAAACACGACTTAAAGGGCTTGTTGGCATACTCGACCATCAGTCATTTGGGTCTTATTACCTTGCTCCTGGGCCTGGATACGCAGCTGGCGACAGTTGCGGCGATTTTCCACATTATTAATCATGCTATTTTTAAAGCATCACTGTTTATGGCCACCGGGATTATCGATCATGAAACCGGTACCCGAGATATGCGAAAACTAAACGGTATGTGGCGCTATATGCCCTATACCGCAACCTTAGCAATGGTGGCGGCGGCGTCCATGGCCGGTGTGCCGCTTCTGAACGGCTTCTTATCAAAAGAGATGTTCTTTGCTGAGACTTTACACCAGCAAATGCTGGGTTCCATGTCATGGTTAATTCCGGTGTTGGCGACGGTAGCCGGGGCGTTATCAGTGGCTTATTCGGCGCGTTTTATTCACGATGTATTTTTCAATGGTGAGCCCAAAGACCTACCTAAGGATCCTCATGAAGCGCCGCGTTATATGCGCGTGCCCATTGAAGTGTTGGTTGCCATGTGTGTGCTTGTAGGTTTGTTCCCAGCCTTTGTGGTGGACCCTATTTTATCGGTTGCTTCCAATGCAGTTTTAGCCGGTGATGCACCGGATTACAAACTGGCTATTTGGCACGGTTTTAACCTACCGCTATTTATGAGTGCGGTGGCAGTGGCCGGTGGTTTGTTTATCTATTCTCAACGCAAATATTTATTCCAGTTCCAAGCCTCACTACCCAGTGTTAATGCAAAAAAGGCATTCGACGCCGGTATCCAACAGGTGATGACTTGGTCACGTGAGCAAGTTCTGCGTATAGAAAATGGCTCTTTGCAGCGCTATGTCTTTATTTTATTGCTCTCGGCACTGGTTCTTGCCGGTCTGCCATTATTTGAAATGCATACGCTGGCTGGGTCTAAAGGTCTGAGCGATATTGATGCTCATAATGCCATAGGCGCGGCTTTGCTCATGATTGGCGCACTTGCCACCTTGGTATGGCACCGCTCGCGTATGGTGGCCCTTATCATGATTTCGGTGGTGGGGTTGATGACCTCAGTGGCCTTCAGTCGTTTCTCTGCGCCTGACTTGGCCCTCACTCAGCTTACTGTGGAAGTAGTCACGGTGATGCTATTGATGTTAGCGCTGTTTTTCTTACCGCAACGCACGCCAAAGGAATCAAGCTCCATTCGTATCTTGCGAGATTTAGGGATCAGTAGTGCCATTGGCATCGTTATCGGCAGTATTTGTTATGCGGTGCTCACACGCCCACACGAGAGCATCTCGCAATTCTTTGTTGCCAATGCCAAAACGGGTGGCGGCGGTACCAACGTTGTCAACGTTATCCTCGTAGACTTCCGTGGCTTTGATACTCTCGGTGAAATTACTGTACTGGGTATCGCAGCGCTGGGTATCTACAAGTTATTACTTAATCTGCCACTATTTATGCCAGCATCAGACAGTGAAGGGCGCCCTTGGGCTCGCGAACGTCACCCGCTATTGTTGGCGAGTATCTCGCAAAGTTTGCTGCCGTTGGCCATTATGGTGTCCGTGTATATTTTCTTGCGTGGCCACAACTTACCGGGTGGTGGTTTTATAGCCGGCTTGGTCACTTCCATCGCCTTTATCTTGCAATACATGGCCAATGGTTCGAATTGGATACGTGCGCGCATGGATATCAATTACCGCAAGGTGATAGCCTCAGGGTTAGCCATTGCCACACTGACGGGCATGGGAAGCTGGCTGTTTGGGCGTAACTTCCTAACTAGCTGGTTTGATTATTTTGATATTCCGTTGGTAGGCAAAACCGAGCTTGCCAGCGCAATGATTTTCGACCTAGGGGTCTATCTCACAGTGGTAGGTGCCACTTTGATGATTTTGGCAAGCCTAGGTAAATTGACAGCAGAAACACCGAAAGAAAAGGTCAACCTCTAATGGAACTCTTATATGCAAGCTGTGTAGGTCTATTAGTGGCCTGCGGAGTGTATCTTATTTTACGAGCGCGCACTTTCCCTGTGGTGCTCGGGCTTACCATGCTCTCTTACGCGGTGAACCTATTTTTGTTCTCCTCAGGGCGTCTACAAATCAATAAGGCGCCAGTGTTGGGTCAGTCTGCAGGGTATGCCGATCCGCTGCCTCAGGCGTTAGTATTGACCGCCATAGTGATTGGTTTTGCGATGACCGCGTTTGTGGTGATCTTGGCTATTCGTGGTCGCGCGGACTTAGGTAATGACCACGTGGATGGTCAACCGCGCTCGAAAAAGGGGTCATAGTTGATGCAGCATTTGATCACTTTACCTATCCTACTGCCTTTACTTGCGGGGATTATTTTACTGCTCCCGCCTTGTGGTAAAAACCTCATTATTCGCCGCTGGACAGCGATGTTTATGGCATTGCTTACGTTAATAGCGAGCACGGTATTATTGCAGCAACTGCTGCAAGGCGGACCGATTGTGTATGCGATTGGTACTTGGCAGCCACCATTTGGCATCGTTTTATACGCCGATCCGTTGGCGGTGCTACTGACTATCCTAACAAGCTTCCTAACCTTGGTTACCACCATTTACGCCAGTCGCGGTGATGACAAAAAAGGCAGCTTCTATCATCCCCTTACACACTTCTTGCTTATGGGTGTGAATGGTGCCTTCTTAACCGGGGATTTATTTAACCTGTTCGTCTTTTTTGAAGTGCTACTGATTGCTTCCTATGCCTTGCTAATGCATAAAACGGATAAACAGACCACTAAAGCCGCGCTTCACTACGTGGTGCTTAACTTAGTGGGCTCGAGTATCTTCCTCATCGCCTTAGGGATTCTTTATGGGGTACTCGGTACGCTGAATATGGCGGACTTAGCCACTAAAGTAGCTCAGCTACAGGGCGATGATATTTACTTGGCTAAAATAGGTGGTTTGTTGCTGCTTATTGTCTTTGCCCTGAAGGCCGCCTTATTGCCATTACATTTGTGGTTAGCGGCAACTTATAGCCGTGCAATGCCTGCGGTAGCAGCGCAATTTGCGGTTATGACCAAGGTCGGTATTTACGCCATGATGCGCGTGTTCACCATGATCTTCGGTGATAATGCTGGCGAGCTCAGCGGTATGGCCACCACTTGGTTATGGCCTCTAGCGCTGGTCACCTTAGTGGTTGGGGCTGTTGGCGTGTTAGCTTCGGAAGATTTACGCCGGCTAACGGCAAATTTAGTCATTGTTTCGGTGGGCACCTTAGTGGCTATGGTGGCTCTGAATAATGAGCAGGCCACGGCTGTGGCAATCTATTATTTACTGCACTCAACAGTGGGCTGTGCGGCAATGTTCTTAGTCGCGGACTTGATTGGCTTACAGCGCGGTAAAGTGCAAGATAGGCTGGTGAATAGCCGCAGTGTTGCCGAGCCTAAGCTACTCGGTATCTGCTTTGTGCTGTGCGCCATTGCCTTGGCCGGTTTGCCACCACTTTCTGGCTTTATCGCTAAATTATGGTTACTGGATGCGGCTTGGGAAAGCAACGTTGCCTGGGTGTTCTGGCCCATATACCTTATTGTCAGTTTGGCAACCCTTGTGGCCTTGTCGCGAGCTGGAACGAGCCTATTTTGGCACGACAACCCACAGCAGGATGAACAATTTGAAGATGCCGTATACGCTGGTAAACGCCGAAGCTTCGCGGTGCTATTGATGCTTGCAGTGCCAGTATTAATGACAGTGTTCGCTGCACCACTGACCGAAGTGAGCCAGCATGCAGCAGCAACACTGCATAATACTCAAGTCGCGGTTGATACTGTTTTTGCGTTGGCTAAGGGGCAATAAATGCGTTTACAAGCAAAATATAAGTGGTTACCCACCCCGTTTCGCACCATATTATTGTTTGCGGTTTGGCTGTTGCTGAACAACAGCGTATCGCCGGGCCATTTAATTTTAGGAGCGGTGCTGGCTATTGTTATTCCGCTGTCTATCGCACCATTTCGTAAGCCCCAGCCGTTAATATTGCGCCCCGGCTTGGCATTCAAGCAGCTGCTTATCGTGCTGTGGGACATTATCACTGCGAATGTTGAAGTAGCGATAAAAATACTGGGCCCAAGCAAGCGTTTGCGTCCTGGGTTTATTAAAGTGCCGTTAGATTTGAAACATGATTTACCTATCACCATGCTTGCGAGCACTGTGTCATTAACTCCCGGCACGGTCAGTGCTGAGGTGTATCCGATTCCAGAGTCTCTGCCACAAGGACAAGAGCCAGAACAACGCTTCTTGCTGATCCATGTGCTTGATATGGGAGACGAACAGGAGCTGATTAACTCCATTAAAAGCCGTTACGAAGCGCCGTTGAAGGAGATTTTTCAATGTTAGAACATGTTTTACTTATCGTGTTTGCGATGATTGGCGTGTCACTGGTGCTCAATTTGTGGCGCTTAATTGTCGGCCCTTCTATCCCTGATCGTATCTTGGCACTCGATACCATGTACATTAATACCATCGCGTTGATTATTTTGTATGGTATCGGTATGCAAACACAGATTTACTTTGAAGCTGCGCTGCTTATTGCCATGCTTGGTTTTGTCAGCACTGTCGCAGTATGTAAATATTTACTACGTGGCGATATCATTGAGTAGGAGAGGGTATGTTTGAGTGGATAATTGCCGCGTTCTTACTTGCAGGCGGCGCGTTTATTTTAATTGGTTCTATTGGTCTGGTAAAAATGCCGGATTTCTTTATGCGTTTACATGGCCCAACGAAGGCCACCACCTTAGGGATGGCATCGCTACTTATTGCCGCCAATGTTTACTTTAGTGTTACTAATGGTGAAGTGAACATCAAAGAGATTCTTATTTCTATATTTTTGCTGATCACCGCCCCCATCACAGGTTATATGCTTATCAAATCGGCTATTCACCACGATTTAAAAGCGAGAGAAGATACCAAAGGGTTGGATAAAATAGAAGACGACTAAGTAACAATATGAGCAATGAAAACGGGGCGAAAAACGCCCCGTTGTTATATCGACCGCTTAGAATATCCGTTAGAAAGTGGTGACCACTTTAACAGCATCTGTGACGCTGCCAGCATCAACAAAGCCGATGGTATCGGGGTTTGAGCTGACTAACTGAATCACTTCTGCATCGTTATCCACCTCTTTAGGCGGTGTGCCCTTTCCTGTAAACACGAGTTTTGACCAATAAGCCTTAAGTTGTCCTGAGGACTTATTCAGTACTTTTTGATTAAATTCATCGGCGGTGGCACCGCTGGCTTGGCTAATGGGAATTGCTTTATTGCCATTGGAGAACGATTTCTCTTTGCCAATAAAGATACGCTCCACCGTGTCCTTATTGATATCACTGCCATTACTGGGGTGAACGATAACGGCCACATCAGCCAGAGCGACTGATGAGCTTAATAGCGTGAACAAAAATGCGATCTTATACATAATTGTGCTCCTCATTTAGAATACCGCGTCAACACCGATGGTGATCGACTCACTGTCACCCGCAACCGCTAAGTCAAAAGAATCATCTTCAACTTTATCGAATTGCACTTTAAATGCAGCGGACGGGTGGAAGTCCCACCTTACACCCACCGATGTGGTGTTGTGCTGCTCGGTATCACCATCGCCTTCTTGATCAAACTCAGAATAACTCACATAGGGTGTGATGCCATCAAAGCGGTAGCCAGCGCTGATCATATAGGTGTCGAGGTTGCCATCGAGGTCGAGGCGGTTAAGCTCTGTTAATACAAAGGCGTCGCCAAAGTCGAGGTTCAAGGCGAGACCATAAAACTTACCGTCGCGTTCGGTATCCCCATCTTCCCAAACAACGATATTGCCACTGCGATAACGCTCATTGGTATAGCGCATGTGTGTAGCCCGTATTTCAAACCAGTCGTTACTCGCTTGAATTACGCCGCCAATGATATCTTTCCATATTTCTCTGGTTGGCTCTTGGAAGAAAAACTCGCTGAGCAGCTTGTTGCTCTCGTCGTCTTCACGGCCACCATAAATATTACCGCTGATGGACCAGTCGCCAACATAACCGTTGTATAGCAAGTTAAGGCCGTTGTAATTGAATATTTGCCAGGTGTAATTATCGGCAGGAGGCCGCATCCATACATAGGCATAACCAACATCATAGAAATCCGAGTAGTAGAATAGTGGTAGGCGCTTCTTCCCCCCTTGCAAAGTCCAATTTTCATTGAGCTCATAAGACAAGTAGGCCCACTCGAACTCAGCATCAAAATCATTGGCACCGCGAGCAACTATTTGCCCTGTTGCGCTAAGACCATCCATCAAGTCGGCACTCACTTGAAGGCCGAATAGCGACTCGGGTTCGAAAGATATTTCATCGGTGTAAGCACTAACAATAGGGTAGTCGGCTAAAAAAGTCGGCTCTACACCATATTGTGGAACACCATCACCACTGAGCACTTTACCAGCATTTATGCTGACAAAGCCCGATACGTTGACATCCGCAAAACTTTGCGAGCTGAACGACAACGCCACTGCAATTAACGATAGTTTGAGTTTCATACCTGTTTCCTAAGTTGTGTGCTTAGTGCTCCTTGAGTATAGACAAATATAAGGTTTGTAAATTTTTTGTTGTGTATTCAGCAGGCAACCACCACCGTGGCGTTTTTTGCATGAACCAATAAAAATGAGAGAAAAAGCAAAAAAAGTTAGAATTTTCTTAAATTTGGTTAACACTTAGAGGTAGCTGGCCGATACCTAATAAGCATTACTTTCTGAGGTGTACACTATGAATACGGGTTTCTCGTTCGCAAACCTAAGCATTACTAAAAAAATCCACGCGATTACATGCGTTGCGGTGGTGGCTTTTGTGGTGATTGTGTTAGTCAACTATTCCGCCATGAGCTCAAATCAGCAATCACTCAACGAGCTTGAGACTTCCACCTACAACTTGCTCAACATCACCGCAGAAAACGCCACTGCGCTGAAGAGCGTTGATGAGCTTTATACCCAGGCAGTCACCTTTGGTGATGCAGAGTTGCTGGATAAAGCCGAAGAGGTCTATCAAACCATCACGGATAATTTAGAAAAGCTAAATAGCATCCAAAGCGGTTTTATGCCTGCGAACACCTCTAAGCGGCTGCAAGATTATAAAAACATTGCCGCTAGCATCGCCAAGGGGATGATCGATGGCACGGCGGACTTCAGTAAAATTCAACAAAACGCAAAGCAAAAAACCGACATTTTCAATTCCCTAACGACTGACTTTAACAACGCCGAAGAGCGAGCCAATGCGCGCTTTTTAGAGCTGATAAACGAAACTGAAAGCCGCTCAGGCGCAGCAATGACAACCATGTTAATTGTCGCCGTGGTCTCTGTGATTTTTGTGGTGCTACTTGCGGTGGTGATCGCCCGAGGTATAGGTAACTCGGCAAAAGATGCCGCGCAAAATTTGCATTTGTTGGCACAGGGACAGGGATCGTTGTCGACCACGCTCAATGTGCGTTCTCATGATGAAATTGGCCAAGTCTCCATCAACTTCAATGAATTTATTGCCCTGCTAAAAAAAGCGGTGGTTGAAGTGATGAATGTGGTTGAACCGCTGATGGAGAACTCTACACGCTTGGTGCAAGGCATGGAAAAAGCAGAGTCTGCGACCAACCAGCAAACCAGTGATGCAGAAATTGTCCGCCAGTCGATGGAAGAGATGCGCCAGAGTGTGGGTGATATTTCTCATTCTGCTTCGCAAGCATCCGACGCAGCGCAACTTGCCGAGCAAGAGGTGGCACAAAGCAAAGACCAAATCCGCGTATCCGTGAGTGAATCACAAACCCTGAGTGAGGAAATCAACCGCGCCGCAGGCACGATTAATAAGTTGGCGGATGATACTCAAAACGTAACCCAGATTCTGAATGTTATTACCTCAATTGCAGAGCAAACTAACTTATTGGCATTGAATGCAGCAATCGAGGCTGCCCGTGCTGGCGAACAAGGCCGAGGCTTTGCGGTGGTCGCCGATGAGGTTCGAGAGCTGGCCTCACGCACCGCCAAATCCACCAATGAAATTCGCGAGTTGCTTACCGTTTTAACTGAAGCAGCCAATGATGCTGTTAAGGCAATGACATCAGCGCGGGATATGGCCAGTAATAATGCTCAAGCCGCCGAGCAAACAGGGCAATCGATTGAGCAAATCTCCGAACAGATTTTGTCTATTAACACCATGAACGGGCAAATTGCCGCCGCCACAGAGGAGCAAACCTCAGTGGCTACTATGGTTGTTGATAATGTCACTTCAATGCATCGCTCCTTTGAAGATACGATGCAAGCGCTCAGTGAAGTGCGCGATGTCGCTAAAAACTTACACTATCTATCTGACAACCTGTTGGACGCCACTGCCAAATTTAAAGTGGAATAATTGAATCAAGGGTGAGTAAGGGCGCTACTAGATAGCGCCCTTTTTTAGGCCTTTACTGAGATGTCTTTGCGCATTGCTAGTCTCACAGCGAAAAGAAACACTCAAAACGGGTGAATTTTCCAGCATTGAGCAATCCATGAGGGTGGTCAATAAATGGTTAAAACATCCAATTAGTGATCATTTAGACTAATCCAGCTGAGAGCAAAACCTTTAACCATCTGAAATTAAATCACTTTTATTTGGCACCAAGTTTGCTCTGTAAAGGTTGGTTCAATTTCATTAAGGATAAAAAGTGAAAAACGTTGGATATCTTTTAGTTTTACTCATTTTTGCGTCAGGTTGTGCAACAAACAGTAGAAATCTAAGCCAGGCTCTTGGTGAAGAAAATTCTCATTCGCGTGACCTTATCACTGTTGAAGAGGTCGTTTTTGATAGCGAAGGGGTACCACTATCAGGGAGCATATATATTCCTAAAAACGCACAAGCAGCGGTCGTTCTGGTACACGGCTCAGACCCTGTTCCACGTATGTCGAAGCTAGCAGAGTCACTGGCCAAGCATGACTTGTTGGTTTTGACCTATGACAAGCGTGGGGTGGGTGAGTCTGGTGGGGTTTACGTTGGGCCTCAAGTTGGAACTAATAATATCAGTGTTGATAATTTAACGTTGCTTGCCAAAGATGCCAGTGCTGCGGTAGATGTGGTTCATGAATATGACAATAGTTTATCCATAGGCCTTCTAGGTGCCAGTCAAGCTGGCTGGATTATTCCAATTACCGCACTTAATAATCAATCGGTCGAGTTTATGGTTCTCTTTAGTAGTCCTACTATCACGACTTTGGAACAACTGAGGTTCCAGTTCTACACAAATGGGAGAGAAGATTTTTGGCAAACACAGAGCAATGAAGAGGCCCGTGAACACACCCTAAACGATCCTGATAAATACGAGTTTAACGCAACGGATCCGAAAGTTTATCTAGACTCTCTATCAATACCTGGGCTGTGGCTCTTTGGAGAGCAGGATATACAGGTCCCGGTCAAAATGTGTGTGGAGCAACTAAATGAGCTAAAAGCTCAAGGCAAGCCTTTTGAATATGTCTTATTTCCATCGCTTGGACACAATACGAACAAAGCTGAGCCTCTCGCTATTGCGATACATTGGATAGAGCAAAAATATGCCTCCAATTAACCCGCTATTCGTGTTTCGGCTAAGTTGGAAAAACCCAAGATCATGGCTACTTAACGGCTCAAATGCGACAGCAGATTGCAGCGCGGCGCAGAGCATTATTAATCTATTATGGCGCTTGACCTACTTTTGGGGCCCAAGAAATGAATGGTCGCTTTTGACAGCAGCCAAAAGTCATTAAACTTAACAATGATTGAGCGAAAGCAGATATTCACTTGCTAGCGAGTCTTGGAGTGCCTGTTAAATGCTGGTAAGAACATTACCCCAGTTAAAAGAACCCTCCCAGAACTTACTTTCGACAATAACTGCTTAGCAGTCGATACCGCATTGCATTCCTTTTGCTCTGCGGAAATATTTACTTTAATGTTTGGTTTACGATAATTTTTTCAGTAATACTCGCGTGTCTATAGATGCTTGGTATTTTACAAGATCTCGCTAATAAGTTGTTAGGCATAAAATCAGGTATCCGCATGAACCATAAATTGAACACTATTTATTTTAAGGATGGAGAAGATCTTTATGTTAGTCTAAAAATCTTCGATTTATGTACCTATATCAGGAGGTTTGAACCGTCGTTAGTTCGTGATGTAAGTAAATTTAAGATTACTTATATGTCTTTACTTAACTCAATATGGAAAGCTTCAATAGTTTTTGACAAGATAGAATTTAGCCGGCACCTTTTCAATAGGAAACAAATTGTTGATATGCAACATGCTGGGTTTGTTAGAACTGATATCGAACATTTTCACATAATTGTCCGCTCATCAATGGATTACGTAATAGAAATCCTAGCCAATTTACTTAACTTTAAAATTCAAAACTCTAGCTTTAGTCGCTTTCGAAATACAATACACGAAAAGGAGGACGTTTTAGGTCAAGATATCTCTGACTTAATTAAAAATACTGAATGGTACTCAAAGCTTACCAAGGTACGAAATAAGCTTATTCATTCAGGTGCCGAGACCCCTGTCTATTTCAATGAGGGCAATGGTACCGTATTCGAAATAGACTTAAATGAGGGGGTTAAGGGGGAGATGCATATTTTTGAGGAGTATGCTGTCGAATATTATTCTGAATATTTATATTTTTTAGATAAGATTGGTGAACTCCTAATTGATAAATTGGTGTTAAAATCCTTGCCTCCAAAATTTAGAATTTCAGGACAAGGTATAAAGGTGTTATCACATTGGGCTAACAGTCAGAGTTTTTATGCCTAACAAGGGTTTCAAGTCAGACAAATTACAGTTGGCTTTTTGTTCGTGCCTCACTTATTTTAGCCATCTTCAATTTGCCACTTAAAACGTCTTTTGACATAGGACAGGGACATTTGAATTAGAATGAAGTTTTTAGTTTCTGCACTTCCTATTTTTTTGCTCATTGGTTGCACGACAGGCAGGTTGGAATATGTCACCCCGGAAGGCGAAACGAAGTACGGGTGCGAAACTGAATACACGTGGCAACCCAGTGTAGACAAATACGCAGTGAAGTCAATGTACAAAAAAGGGCAGCTCACCGATAAACAATACGGTTACCTAATTGCTTATATGGATTTGGGGCATGACAAAGGTTGATGTTGCGGCAAGTTCAAATAATAAAGAGTTTACCCTACTCACTTCGGTCGCAGGTGCAGTAATGCAACCGTGCTTCGCGATGATGCCACTAGTTCAATATCCGCTAGCTTTGTGATTTAGGAGCAGGGTGGCCGTGAGAATATTCCTAATTTTGATAACTTCTTTATTGAGTTCAGCTTCTCTAGCCAATGATGCCGAGTTTTCATCGTTTAGAATAGGAACAGACTCTTACGATACTCGTAGTGGAGTCTTTAAACGTTTATTGTGTTTGGAAGGCCAAGACAGTATAGAAGTTGTTTTATCGCTTACTACAAGTGAAAAATTGCAACTTTTTCGTTTAGCTCAACAGGATATTTTTGAGGGCAATGCAGGTTTGGGTGAACTAGAAAGTGTATGTGTTAGCAGTTATCCATACGAAGTTATATATGGTGACAGCACGGGGGAAATTAAAACGACTTGTTATTCGCCTTTACAAGATGATGAAGCTTATTTATTAAAGTTTGTTTACTCTATTGATACTGTTCAAAATTTGCCAAAATCACATTGCAGGCATTATTAGTGCTTGCACGTGGGAAGCAATTCACCGGAAATAAAAAGTAGTGTGATGAGCTCACCCTACATAGTTTTATTCTGTTACTTAGGCCTTAGCACTCGCCATAGACACTTAAAACACTGCCAGATTGGACTAGGTTCCACTTATCCAATCTGGCAGGCTCGGTTTAGGTTTATTTAATTTAGAAGGTGGCGACCACTTTCACCTTGTCGCTGGCACTTGCGGCACTAACGTACCCTATTGCCCCAGGGTTGGCTGCCACAAAGTCAATCACCGCTTGATCGTTCGCTAACTTGTCCGGTGGTGTTCCTTTACCTGTGAACACCAGCTTAGACCAGTAGGCGTTAAGTTGTGAACTCGATTTGCCTACCACCTTATCGTTAAACTCATCAAAGGCGGGTGTGCCATCTTGATTCACCGCCGTGGCACTATTGCCATCAGGGAAAGACTTAGATTTACCGAGATAAAGCTTCTTGATCGCGTTTTGATCTAGGCTTGCACCATTACTGGGATGAACGACTACGGCAATATCCGCCCACACCCCTTGCGCAAATACTAAAAGCGAAACTGCTGCTACTTTTTTTAACATGTTTTTCCCCTTAGAAGACTAAATCTACACCCATAGATACAAGCTCTACTTCAGTATTAGTAATATCATCTTCAAATCGGCTCACATCAATTTTAAATGCCGCCGATGGATGGAAATTATAGCGTGCGCCTATAGTGTAGGTATTGGATTCTGCCCGCTGAGAGAGTAGTACGAAGTTAGTAGCATCTCGCAGCAGCGGCGCATTTGGGTCACTCGGATTGGTCGACACATTAATAGGGCCGTTAGGTGTTTGAATCTGTGCGGGTATCGTGTTCAACTCGGAACTGTCATTTTCGTCGTCGTTGTTTTCATAGGTAAAATGTACTGTCCAGTCATCGATGCGATAGCCGACGGAAGCATAATATTGACGCTGTTTTGCTAGGAAGCTATCTTCGATTTCCCACTCGGTGTATTCAGCATCGAACAGGAAGTTGTCATAATCTACACCAAAACCGATAGCAGCAAAGTAAGAATCGTCTTCTTCGATTGCCAAATCTTGAGCCTGATCACTAAAACCGTAGCTTTCAATACCGGCTAAAAGGTTGTTAATTTGGTCGCTGTTACTCAGATCAATCGAAACTTCACTGATGATATAAGCTGCACGGGCGGTGAACCAGTCTCTCGATAATGTCCAGTTAAAACCTACAGCGTCCTTAATTTCAACACGGTCGCTATCAGTAACTGCTGCCATATCATCATCAACAGCGCCATACATAAGTTGGAGGCTGCTTTCCCAATCGCCAATGTTACTATTATATAAATAACTTAGCCCTTCATAAGTGGAAAAGTTGAGGTTATACACTGACTGTGGTGGGCGGACCCAACGGTATGCATAACCCACATCTAGGAAATCGGAATAGCGGTAAAAGGGAATGCGCATTTTTCCGGCGCTAAGCTGTGAATTATCAGATAGCTCATAAGTAAGATAGGCCCATTCAAATTCAGCATCAAAATCGTTTTCTCCGCGAGCAATAATTTGTGCGGTTGCGCTCAAGCGTTCTTGTAAATCTGCCGATACTTGCAAGGCAAATTTACTTTCCTGCTTCATGTCAAAGTCGTTTTCATAACCATAGAGGGTATCGTCATCATCCAGAGTTTGACCACCGACAATAGAGGCAAAGCCATTAATTCTTACCTCAGCAAAACTGGGTGAACTCATAAGCGCGGCTGCGACGGACAAGCCTAGCAATGATTTTTTCATGTTGATTTTCCTAGTGTTTTGTAACAGATCAATTTTATCATAGAACACATAATGCGAATAGCAAGATACGCCCTTAGTGCTTAGCAGAGCAGTAATAATCTTGCACAACTTAAACAAGTAAAAAAAAGTGTCCACAGCGGACGCTTTTATTGTCCGCGGACACCATGTACATCTCAATGATTTTGATAAAAATCATTATAAAACAATGGGTTAAATGTTCTTTTTAAGTTGGCATGGTTTTCGTAACCCTGTACACATACGTACTAAGGGTAGTTGTTATGCTATTAACTTTATTTGTTTTTTTTACCTCTCCATTATTGGTGCTTGCGGCGGCACTTATCAGCACCTGGTTACACAGTAACTGCCTGTTGGTCGGGGAGGCGCAGTCATGATCCGCGATACCCAAGCACAGGACACTGTTGTGAAAGAGCGCCAGCGCTCATACAAACCCTTGTTGATTGGTCTTATCAGCGTATTAGTCATCGCCGCAGCGCTCTATACCTTTGCTAGTCCCCAGTCTAATACCAGCCACTCCGTTGCCCGTGAGAGTGTCAAAATTGCCACCGTCGAGCGGGGCAACCTGGTTCGCGATATCGCTACCACAGGGTTTATCGTCGCGGCCAATGCCCCGCAAGTATATAGCCCAACGCAGGGCTATGTTGAACTGCTGGTCAACCCCGGCGATACCATTGCCGTGGGGCAGGTCGTGGCGCGAGTTAAAAGCCCCGAGCTGGCCAACAACTTAAAACAACAGCAGTCTGAGCTTCAGCGTTTAGAAGATGAGCTTTCGCGCAAAGAATTACAGGTGCGCCGCGATAAACTCGCACTTATGCGCACGCTGGATATGGCCAAAGTGACTTTAGATGCGGCTAAACGTGAGCATCGTCGAGCGCTTATCTCTATTAAAGGCAATCTTATTAGCCAAATTGATATGGAACAGGCACAAGATGAATTAGCGCGTGCCAAATTGGCCTATAAACATGCTCAGCAAGAAGTACAAATTGGCGAAGACACCTTAGCATTCGAATTAAAGTCAGCACACAGCGATGTCACCAGGCAGCAGCTTGTTGTTGATGACATCAGTCGTAAAGTGCGCGAATTAGCGATTGTCGCGCCGGTCAGCGGGGTTGTGGGTAACCACTTTGTTCAACAGCAAGCAGCTGTGGCTCCGAGCCAGGCACTGATGACGTTGGTTGATTTAAGCGCTTTTGAGGCCGAATTACAGGTACCTGAAAGCTATGCCAATGAGCTTGGCTTAGGCCTTGAGGTCGAACTCAGTATTGGCTCTGAGCAGCTGGTGGGGGAGCTGGTGTCTATCTCTCCTGAAGTGAAAGATCGCCAAGTGAGCGCCCGAGTGCGTTTTACCCAGCGTGAGGGCTTGCGCATTCGTCAAAACCAACGGATTTCGGCACGCATTCTTCTAGAGAACCGTGAAGATGTATTGATGGTGCGCCGTGGGGCATTTATGAATCAAGGCGGTTTTGTGGCCTATCGCGTCAATGGCGACGTGGCTGAACGAATTCAAATTCAAACAGGAGCGAGCAGTATGGCGGCGGTCGAGCTCACCGCAGGGGCACAGCAAGGCGATGAACTCGTGGTGTCCAGTTACGATGTATTTAACCAAGCGCAACGTGTATTGCTACGTTAAACGTTTATAAGAAAGGATATAAAAATGATTAGAATGAATAATATCAACAAGGTATACCAAACGGATATGGTGCAAACCCACGCCCTACGGGATTTCAACCTTAATGTTGAGCAGGGTGAATTTATCGCTGTCACTGGGCCGAGCGGCAGCGGTAAAACCACGTTTTTAAACATCGCCGGGATGTTAGAGCCGTTCTCTAGCGGTCAGTATCAGCTCGACGGTGTGGATGTGGGTGGTTTGAACGATAATCAACGAGCTGATTTACGAAACCAAAAAATTGGCTTTATTTTCCAAGGATTTAACCTTATCCCAGATTTGAACTTGTATGAAAATGTGGAAGTACCATTGCGATATCGCGGTATCAAAGCCGCAGAACGTAAAAAGCGCATAGAGCGGTGTCTTGAACTGGTAGGCCTCGGTGCTCGCGCTAAACACCTGCCACAACAGCTCTCTGGGGGACAACAACAGCGTGTCGCGATCGCTCGGGCGTTGGCCGGCGAACCGCGCTTTCTACTCGCCGATGAACCAACCGGAAACCTAGATAGTTTAATGGCGCGTCAGGTCATGGAAATTCTTGAAGATATTAACCGTGAAGGGGCGACCATTGTTATGGTTACTCATGATCCGGAGTTGGCACGCCGAGCGCCGCGCAATATTCAGGTCGTCGATGGCCAACTTGCTGATTTTAGTCTGTATCAAGGCCGACCTAGTAGCGCAAGCAGTGCCGGCGATATTGCTCAACAGGCTGTAGGGGGCTAATGATGTTTTGGCACTATATTGATTTAAGTTGGCGCTCGCTCAAGCGTACCCCCATGGTAAGCACCTTGATGGTGTTGGCTATCGCCATTGGCATCGGTGTAACGATGACGACTTTATCGGTGTATCACATGATGAGCGCCGACCCTATTCCGGCAAAAAGCAAGCAACTGTTTGCTGTGCAATTGCAGTCTATGGACGATGGTGACGGCTGGTGGACCAGCGATGATTTGCCTTATCAACTGTCTTTCCCAGATGCAGAAAATCTATACCAAGACCGTGCAGCGAAAGCGCAAGCGCCAATGTTGCGCACAGGTTTTGCCGTACATCTTGGAGATGCGCGTACCAAGCCACAACTGATGGGGACAAGAGCAACGAGTCGCGACTTTTTCAGCATGTTTAACGCCCAGTTTGTGCATGGTGGAGCATGGCGCGAGCAGGCGGACAAAGACGCAATGAAACAGGTGGTCATTGAGCGTAGCTTGAGCGAAGAACTTTACGGCCAGCAAAGTCCAGTGGGAAAAACCTTATACCTCGACAATCATGTGTTTGAAGTGGTGGGAGTTGTTGCGCCAGTCACCCGTCATATCAAATTTTACGATTTGAATAATGGCGCGTTTCGCAAGCCAGAACGCATTTTTGTGCCGTTCTCTTTAATTCGTGAGCTGGAATTGCCCTCATGGGGGAACTCCAACGGTTGGAAACGCGAAGAGATCAAAAGCTATCAAGATAAATTGAATTCGGAGATTTATTGGCTGCAATATTGGGTCGAGCTCGATAATGATGAGCAAAAGCAGCAATACAGCGACTATTTGCGCAATTATATCGATCAGCAAAAGCAACTGGGGCGGTTCACGCGAGAGCATCCGAAGTTTTCTTTGCGTGATGTGAATCAGTGGATGACGTACAACAAGGTCGTCAGCGAAGACAATAAAATTTTAGTGTTATTAAGCTTTATGTTCTTGGCTGTTTGCTTGGCGAATATCCTCGGTCTACTGCTCGCTAAGTTTATGCGTAGGGCACCCGAAGTGGGTGTGCGCCGAGCCTTGGGAGCGAGCAAAACACAAGTATTTATGCAGCATTTGGTCGAGGTTGCCTTGCTTGGCAGCTTAGGCGGTGTGCTCGGTATTTGTCTGGCACAGTTGAGCCTCTGGGGCGTGCGAGAAAGTTACAGCGCCTACAGTGACTTGGCTACCATGGATGGGTTCATGCTTATCAGTGCGCCAGTCATTGCCATTATCGCGTGTGTCGTCGCTGGCTTGTTACCGGCCTGGCAGGTGTGTCGAACCAACCCCGCTTATTATCTGAAAACGCAGTAGGAGCTAGAGCATGTCAGAATTAAAACCCATGATAAACGCATTACTGCGCTCAAAAATTGGTGCTGTGTTACTACTGGTACAGGTAGCCATCACCTTGGCTATCGTCAGTAACGCGGCGTTTATGATAAGCGACCGTCTCGCCTATTTGAATCAACCTACTGGCTATGACGAGTCGGCTATTTTTAGTTTTCGAGTGAATAACTTTGACCCTGATATCAACCTGGTTCAGCAATACGCCTTGGATGAACAGGCGATCCGCTCTGTTGATGGTGTGGTTGATGTGGCGATGACTAACTGGGTGCCACTGTCCGGCAGTGGTGACTCGAGCAGTATGCACACTTCGCCACCGCCAGAGATGGGCCGTGGTGTGCGTGCAGCGTATCAGCTTACCAGCGACAGCGCCCTTAATACCCTAGGTGCCACCTTGATTGCTGGGCGTAACTTCCGTGCTGATGAAGTCGTGCACAGTGATAATCGCGACAATTTGCCAACCACAGCCATTGTCACCAAAGATTTGGCCGAGGAGATGTTTCCTGATGAGTCAGCGCTTGGGAAAACCGTTTATCAAGGGCAAGGCGCACTGAAAATAATCGGTGTTATCGATACCATTAAAGGCCCGTGGCTTGATGATAGTCGCCCGGCCAATGTGATTTTCTTCCCGTTTAATTATGCCGACTCGCGAGCTGAGTTCATAGTCCGCACCCAGCCCCACAAGCGTGCACAGGTAATGGCACAAATCGAAGAGCTGTTACTTAACAACGAATCTCAGCGCGTGATCTATCGTATTGAGGGATTAGATGAAAGCAAAGCCGCTTACATGGCACGTGATAGGCTGGTCATGCGTATGCTGATCGTGTTAATTGTGGTCTTAGTACTGGTTACTGCGCTAGGTATTTTTGGCTTAACGCTGTTTAATATCTCCAAACGCACTAAACAAATCGGTACGCGTCGCGCCTTAGGTGCAAGACGCTCGGCCATTGTTCGTTACTTCTTGGTCGAGAATGCATTGGTTGCCAGTGTCGGTATTGTTCTTGGAGCGGGTCTGGCCATGTTATTAGGGCAGCAGCTTATGACGGTCTTTTCTCTGCCCAGTCTATCGTGGACTTTTGTCTTGGCGAGTGCCACTTTTATGCTCATAATGAGTTTGATTGCCGCTTGGGCGCCGGCTCAGCGGGCCGCCAATATCGAACCCAGCATCGCTACGCGGTCTATATAATTACAATAACAAGCGGCGCCGATAGGTGCGCCGCCACATTATGGATAATATGAAAAAGATACTCATCGTTGACGATAACACCGCAGTGTTGGAAGCATTGTCGCTGCTACTGGAGATTCATGGTTATCATCCCGTGGTCTGTGAAACGCCCACCGAGGCGCTGCATATCGTTCGCTATCAACGCATTGCTTTAGTTTTACAGGATATGAACTTCAGTGCCGACACCACCTCAGGTGAGGAGGGCAGAGCGCTGTTTTATCAGTTGCGAGAAATCAACCCACACCTTCCGGTGGTCTTGATCACCGCTTGGACCGAGCTCAGTACCGCAGTGGAATTAGTCAAAGCCGGCGCAGCCGACTACATTGGTAAGCCTTGGGATGACCAAAAGCTGTTAACGACCATCGAAAACCTTGTCGCGCTGGGCGAAGCCGCCAGTGAGAATGCAACCTTTAAACGCCAAGCCCAAGAGCGCAGCCAAGCTCATGCTGGCGCTGATTTAGCCGGGTTGGTATTTGCCAGTGCTGCAATGCAGCGGGTTGTGGATATGGCGTTGCAGGTGGCCCATGCTGATGTGCCTGTGCTTATCACGGGAGCGAATGGCAGTGGTAAAGAAGGCATTGCTGAGATTGTGCACCGGAACTCTGTACTCAAAGCACAGCCCTTTATTAAAGTGAATGCCGGGGCGCTGCCTAGCGACTTAATTGAAGCGGAATTATTTGGCGCTGAAGCCGGCGCATTTACCGGAGCCAAAACCACACGCATAGGACGCTTTGAAGCCGCAGATGGGGGCACCTTGTTCCTTGATGAAATAGGTAACCTATCACTCGATGGGCAAATGAAATTGTTGCGTGTGCTGCAAAGTGGTGAATTTGAACGCGTTGGCTCCACGCAAACCCGTAAAGTCTCGGTGCGGGTGATCTCCGCGACCAATGCAGACCTGCGCAGCGATATTCAACAAGGGCGCTTTCGCGAAGACTTATATTATCGCCTCAATGTCATTGAATTAGCGGTGCCACCTTTGTGTCAACGCCAAGATGATATCCCAGCTTTAATTGCGCACTTTTTGCCAGGACGAGAGCTGAGTCCTCATGCCGAGCAGGCGCTGCGTTATCATAGTTGGCCAGGAAACGTACGCGAGTTGGAAAACGCCTGTAAGCGTATAGCGGTGCTTAAGCCGCAAGGCGAATTACAGGCAGATGATTTTGCTTTGCAAAGTGCTGAGCAAGCACAGATGCAAAAACATGAGCCCTCGAAGCAGGACATTGAGCACTCTATGCGTCTTCATCAAGGCGTGGTGGCCAAAGTGGCACGGGATTTTGGTTTATCGCGACAAGCGTTGTATCGGCGTATGCAGAAATTTGGTATTGAATACTAATGGCCCTGTTAACTTCACCCACCAGTCGCCTTACCTGGCAGCTGAGCTCATGGCTGAGCTTGTTTGTTTGTGCGCCGGTTGTAGCTGGGGTATTGCTAGGGTTGTTATCGGTGTTGCAGGCGTTGCTCTTAGCCGTCGTGCTTGGCGCGCTGCAAGCCATGTTTATACATTATGTGGTCACACCCAGAGTGAAAGGGCTCCAGGCTATAGAGTCGGGGTTGTTGAACTTTAAGGATGGGGATTTTTCCACCTCTTTGGCTTATAACAAAAATGATGAGCTTGGCGATTTGTGTCGGCTTTACAATGAAACCGCGAGCAAATTACATCAAGAGCGGCAATGGATATACCAACGAGAATTGATGCTCGATAAGGTTCTGCATAGCTCGCCGCAAGCGCTGTTATTAGTGAATGACAAACAGCAGGTGGTGTACAGTAACCACAGCGCTAGGAGCTTATTGTTTGCCGATTTACGCGTTGAGGGTGAGCAATTATCGGTATTGTTTGCGCGCATGCCAAACGGGTTAGCGCAAGCTTTGCAGGCAGGGAAAGAGGGCTTATTTAGTGTTGAACAGCAACATGAGCAGCGACAAACATGGCACTTAGCCACCGGACACTTCTTGCTCAACAATCAAGCTCATACCTTGTATATACTTAAGCCCATGACACGGGAGATCTCACGCCAAGAAGTGCAAGTGTGGAAAAAGGTGATCCGGGTCATTAGCCACGAACTCAATAACTCCCTCGCGCCGGTATCATCCATGTTGCATTCTGGGCAGTTGTTGGCACAAGGCATTGAAGACACCCGTTTAGCGCGGGTATTTACAACGATTGACGAGCGAATCGGTAAACTCAGTGAGTTTGTTCAAGGGTATGGGCGGTTCGCTAAATTACCACAACCGCAAATGAAACATTTCAGCTGGCACAATATGATGCAAGGGCTTACGCAGCAATGGGCTTTTACATTGCTTGGGGAATTGCCAGAGCAGGGCTATGGCGATGATACTCAGCTTGAGCAATTGCTTATTAACCTGCTCAAAAATGCCCATGAATCAGGCTCTCCAGAGGCAGATATCAGTGTTGAGGTGAATTGTAGCGAGGCGCAGCAGGAAATACTGGTTCGCGATCGCGGTAAAGGCATGTCAGAAGCCGTGATGGCCAGTGCGTTAGTGCCCTTTTACTCCACTAAAAGTACAGGCTCAGGGCTAGGCTTAGCGCTGTGTCGTGAAATTTGCGAGGCGCATCATGGTGACATCAGTTTACACAATCGCCACCACGGTGGCTTAGTAGTTCGTGTGCACCTGCCCCTTGCTTAGTCGGTTGTGCCAGGCAAAAACAAAAGCGAATGTAAAATCAGCATGAGTAACACTTTATACATCACCGGCGCTGGGGTTAGCGCCGCCAGCGGTATTCCCACCTTTCGTGGTGAGGATGGGTTCTGGCGCATCGGCAGCGCACACTACACGCCTATGGAAATGGCAACTCGGGCCATGTACCAACATAATCCCAAGGAGTTTTTAGCCTGGTATTATCATCGTTTTGCTACGTACCGCCATCATGGCCCGAATGATGTGCATCACTGGCTCAGCGATAAAAATCTGATCACCCAAAATATTGATGGCTTAGATGCCAAGGCGGGGAACAACAATTATATCGCTATTCACGGGCGCTTAGATTTAATGACCGAATTTCATAACCAAGGAGAGGCGGTGACGACACACCCAGCGCCTTGGGAGAGCATTGATGAGGGGAACCTCCATGCTTCGTTGCTGGCGGCCTTTGCCATTGACAGTGAAAAGCCCCAGCTATACCACTCTTACAAACCTTTGGTCCTGCTCTTTGATGAGTATTACACCGACCTATATGGTATTACCGAGGCTCAGCAACGCATGCTATCAGCGGATAAAATCGTGTTTATTGGTACCTCGTTTAGCGTCAATATTACGCAAATGGCGTTGGAGATTGCCCGAAGCAGAGGCATTGATGTTGAGGTTGTTGACCCTGAACCGGTGCAAGTAGCACATGCACAGGTGACTTATCACCGCATGACGGCGTTGGAATATGTGCAACGTATGGGTTAGCAGGTAATAAAAAAGCGCCCAACTGGGCGCCTTTAGTTAACGACTAGGAGTTAGTTGCTAATTTCAAAAATAACGCTTTGTTCTTGTTCGAGAAACCCGAATGTCATGAGCGCATCACCGCTGACATCCGCCTTCGCAGTGACATTCAAATACACTTCGTCACTTGCGCGCTTATTTAAGGTAGCAGTAACTAAGCTGTTATTGATAATCCACGTACTGGCATCGGTGACGTTAATGTTGTCGCTAAAACCAGTGTAATCCGCATACACACGTATTTCGGTGCTTTCACCTGCATTTAAGCTGATAGTTTCGCTATTGTCGTTTATAAAAATAGCAGATAACTCACCTTCTTGCGCAGAAGTGACTGACAGGCTGATGGAGTCTTGAACAGAGTCTGAGCAGCTCGCATACACCAACCCATCCCCTTTTTCTGTTGCCAATACGGCGCCACTGAATCTTGGGTTTGTTTCGATATAGGCGATAGCATTGTTATTTTCAGCCCAATTCACACCCGGCGTAACATCAACACTTTGCTCGTTAAGCGTGCCACGCACTTGCAAGGTTTCGCGCTCACCTAAATCAAGGTCTAAAGACTCATAGCTCTGCTCGTCGCTATCGACAAAACGAATGCTGGTGATTTGTGTTGGCGCGGTTGTGAAACTGAGCTGGTTACTGTTTGCTTGTGCGTAGGAGGCGCGCACTTGGAGATCATCACCACTGCTATCAGAGGTATATAAAACACCAAAATCATTGATGTAAGCCGTGGCACTGCCTGCCACTTCCCAGGTCAGCTTGTTGTTATCCACGGTGCCTTGATACCCATCATCATAGGTGACGGCGGTGGTAATTGTGTTTGGTTGACAGGCATAAGCACGGGCACTGTTTGCGCTCAAGGTCAGGCTCGCTACTTGAATGTCTTTAATAGATACTTCGATGCTTTCACTAACGTCATTGATGGTTGTCGCAGTGAAGGTGACTAGGCCTTGTTCAGTGTCACTTTGAGCTTTAGCGGTGATTTTACCCTGGTCATTAATGCTCGCAAAATCAGGGTGTGAGGATTGCCATGTCACCTCTTTGGTTATGTCGCGAGAGTCGCCTTTTGAGTCCACCCCAGTGGCCTTGAGTTGCAGCTCATCACCAGGCTCAATACGAATGCCACCGCCGGTAATGGAAATGCTTTCAATAAGTTCACCAGATTGTCTTTGGCGCTCTTTCTCGAATGCGGTGTTAATGCTGTTGGCATTGTCATTGTCACTGCAGCCACTGAGCATGCCTAAACTTAAAAGCAGGCTGCTTGCCAATAGAGTTTTATTCATTGCTTTATCCTTAAAAAACATAACTCAGACCAACGCCCCACGCGTCAATGAGGATATCGTCTTTGTTATAACGCTGCTGGTAATCGGCATTAATACGAAAATTATAGGGAAGGTCATAATTTACTCTGCCTCCCCAAGCAAAGCCTGAGAATTCTTCTAAGCCATCATAGACACTGGGCTTGCCACTGAAGAGCACTTCGGTACGCGCATAACCTAAGGCTAAATCGACGCTAAAACCATCGTAATTCGGTGAGCGAAAGCGAAAAAATGCGCTGTAATTTTGGTCGATGTCCGTGGTGACACCTAGAAGATCGTCGTCGCTGCTACTTACTCCGCCTTGAAGCTCAAGGAAAATACCATTGTAAAGTTCAGCACCTAGCTTAATATTGTTCACTGTGGGGGAGGCGCTATTGCCATCAAAATCGGTGCTTAGTTGCAGGTAATCTGCACCGATATAATATTCATTGGCGTGAGCGTAATTGCACGCGAGCGCCAAGCCTAAGCACAGCAGTTGCTTTTTCATTGTGTCTTCCTTCTCGAGATGATCCACAGCAGTTTATCAAAATTGTATCTAAAGTGGGTAACAAGATGTAACCTAAATTTCGCCAACAGGTTATGCTAGGAACGCAGCGCCCATGGCAAGATAGTGCGCCCTTTATACAAGGGGTTAAAAGTGATAACTCACGCCTAAACCGTAGCTGTCGAGCTCAATTTCGTTACCTAAATCACGTGATGTGTAATCAAGCGCAACATGCCAGTTAGGGTTCACGGCGTAGTCAATGCGTGCAGAATAGGCAAAGCCATCGTCAGAGACACTTTGGTTAAGTGCTTGATTGGTTAGATCTACTTCGGTGTGGGCATAGCCTAATCCTAAATCAAAGGCAAAACCACGATGGCGAGGGGTGAGCAAACGCACAAACAATGCGCGGTTAGCGCTTAACTCATAAGTGGTACCCTCAACCATGTCATCATTGTCGTAGACACCCAGCTGTGCCTCCAACGCAATTTGTTCAAAGATAAATACACCACCGCGTAAATTAACGTGGCTAAAATCTGCTTGTCCGGGCGTGTCGACAGTCTTTAAATCCATTAATTGATAATCGCTACCAAGATAAAAGTCCATTGGGTGTTCAAAAGGACGATTGTCGGCATGGGCATTCAGGCAGGTAGCACCAAGCAAGGCACACAGGAGCTTATTCATAACGTTTTCCCTGTTGTAGTGAGCAAAAAATTGTATGCAAAATCCTAACTTAATGATTTAGCGAAGTAAATGGATGTACTCTATGGTGCTAGCACAGCAAACAATAAAAAACCCAGCGTTAGGCTGGGTTTTGGTGCATCACAATGTTGAACTGTGGCTGTTATTGATTCGCTTCTAACTCTTCGCGTTTAGCGCGAATTTTTTCTTTCAGCTCTTCAATCTTTTCTTTTGTTTCTTCTGATAATTCACCGGCACCTTCTTTTGACTCTTCCCAAGCTTGCTGGGCTAGATCTTTAGAATCGGCAACTAAATTATCTAAATGTGTTTTACCTTCTTCACTGGCTACGGCAACAAGTGCTTGTGTCTCGTTAACAAGCTCATCAAGTTGCTCACCGAAAGACTCATCGTGCAATTGCGCGCTAAGATCTTTAGCATCTGCAACAGCAGAGTCCCATGCTTGGCTGATCTCTTCTTTTGCTTCGACCGCACTGTCTTTCGCTTGCTCTTTTGCTTCATTAGCATCTTCACAAGCACTCAGTACCAAGGCACTGGCTAGAACGGTAATAACAGCTAATAATTGCTTCATTGTGTCTTCCTCTTTGACAAAACCTGGGCTCAGTATAGCGGTAAAAATATAAATAGAGCATGAATTTGCTACTTTTATCTGAGCAGTTGTGACCGTGCACCATTTCGAAGCAGCGCTGTGCACTGATGGCGCAATGACTGCACCGGATTATGCGAATAAAAATTTAAGGTACTGAACACGAAAAGAAAAATAGAGTTGGCACTAATTCTGCGGCGGTCTTTGCCAAGCAAGGGGTTAAGGAGCACCGACATGGGCATTAGTTACCTGAGCGTGATTGAACGCTACCAAGAGCATTATAGCGTCATCACACCCTTACTCGATGCACTTATTCAGTCTTTGCAAGCCCACCCGCAGTGGCAAAACCAGCCACACCTTGCTTTTGCAAAGCTATGCCAACATTACCATTTTGCTGAGCTGTGTTATTTACTTGATAGCAATGCGGTGCAACTGAGTGCCAATATCGATAACAAAGGGAATACCCTGCACGGGCAGGGGTGTAGTCGAGCCTCTCGGCCTTACTTCACGGCGCAGCAGCAGGGCCAATTTACTCTCAGCGAACCATACATCTCTTTAGCCACCGGCAACCTATGTGTGTCGGTGATGGCCCCTTGCCAACAAGGTAGCGATAACAAAGGCTATGTCGTGGTTGATATTCACCTCGCTCAGCTGGTGGAGTATGTGATGGGGGACCGTTCTCGAAGCCGTTTTAGTGGCGTATTTAAAGCCGGCTACAGTGTCATTGTTATGAGCTTATTTACGCTGGTATTAGTGCTTATGTACACCGTTAGCATGGAAATTTGGCACTTATTACTGAGCCTAAATGGTGATAGCGACCCGCTGCAGCCTTTTGGCATTATTATCTTTATTACCTTAGCGTTATCCGTATTTGACTTAGGTAAAACCATCCTCGAGGAAGAAATTTTAATGCACAAAGATATCTTCCGTCACAGTTCTACGCGACGAACGATTACGCGATTTATTTCCACCATCCTTATTGCCATCTCCATTGAAGCGTTATTGACCATGTTCAAGGCTTCTTTGGGGCAGATAGAGTACACCACCGCCGCGCTGCTGATGATGCTGAGTGTGATGGGATTGCTGATAGGGCTAGGCGTGTATGTTTATCTAGGTGCTAAGGCAGAGCTGCTGTTAATACAAGCTCAGCGAGCTAAAAAAGGCAGTTGAGGGCGTCTCTACTATACTTGTGGCAACGTTTGCGCAGGCCTTGGGAGTGGTGAGCTATGTATGACAACTTAAAGAACCATCAGCACTACACGGTGATTCTTTACACCCCAGATAAGGACATCGATCAGCATGCGATTGATGTGCTTAGCAGACACTTTGACCATATTTTGGTTACTAGTGATAAGCAGCAATTACTGACCGTTGTGAGCCAATCTCCCGCTGTAGTTGTGTTTATGTCTTTTGAGCATTTTGCCGACGCGCTGCAGTTTTATTACACCCATTTAGAGCCAATGCAGCGCACGCCGCCCACCTTTAAGGTTGCCTACCTTATTGCTCGTAAAGACGAAGCGGACGCCTATAATGCGTTTGCCATCGACGCTATTGATGACTACGTGGTGGTGCGCCCGCTCTACGAGGTACATCGGCCGATATTAGTTGCCACCACCTTAATGCGCCAATTGGGTGTGGTGGCAGCGTCGAAGCAAGCTAAAAAGGCCCATTTTCAGCAGCTTCACCTGAACGCTAAGGTAGAGCAGCAAATGCTTGAAGGGCTGCGACATAAAAAAGCGCTGAAAGAGGCATTTACTCACTCTATAAATGAATTACAAGCGCACATTGCGGATCAGTCCCAGCACTTGGGTGATGAGGGCGAACAGGTTGATGTTAAAGAGGTAAAGGCACTGCTTTCGCGGCTTTGTTCCAATGAGTTACGGCCTATGCTGCTCCATTTACAACAGCAAGCTTTAGATCTTCTGGAGCAATGCTTGCACTGTAGCAGTCAGCAAAGCGGTGACACTGCAGAAACGTCGAAAGCGACAAACGAGTCGGTGCAGCCCTGCGTCAAAGATGCCAAAGTCAATAATGTTTTACTGGTGGATCACGATGAGGTGTCGTTGCAATTAAGCGCCCGCTGCTTAGCGCATTATCAGTGTCAGGTGGTTGAAGTACTTAATGGCCGCGAGGCATTGAAACTATTACAACAACACGCATTTGATTTAATCGTGCTGGACATTAACCTTGATGACTCTGATGGTATAAACATCGCTTATCAAATTCAGCATAACCAAGGCACTAATCAGCAAACGCCCTTGATATTAATGGTTAAGCAGCTGTGCAGTGTAACCAAGCAGCGAGCAAAAGACGCGGGCTTTGAGGTACTACTGGAAAAACCTCTGACCATGAAAAGCTTAGATGCAGCGCTTACTCAGCTGCAGCGCCGTCTAGCGCTAAAAGAATGAGCGCTTTTCTTATAGTAATAAGTTGTACTAGCTCATACCTGTTTTATAGTTGAATTGGAAAGTTTAAAGCCGCGTAAAATACATGATTATGGGTGAAAAGCTGATGCTCATCTATTTTTGCTCTCTACCCTGCTCAAGAACTTTGCTTACATATACGCTCCAGTAATTCGCTTTAGTCTATATATTCTCAATTCTAGCAATTAGTTACTGGCTCTGGTAAAAAGCAAACTAGAATAAAACGCGTTATTAACTCACATATAAATATGGTCGGGCCACAGGGAAATTATGAGAGTATTTCAACTGGTTTTAATAGCAAGCTTATTTGGGTTTGCGGGTTGTGTGAATCCACATATAAAGCCTAAATTATCGGAACTTGAACTTACTCATGGGGGAATCGCATATTTTTCTACTGCATCTTTGGAAAAGTGTATTGCTCACAGCATTTACCTTTCTCTAAAGAATGAAAAGGATGATAAAGCAGTTAATTTCCCAAAGTATCAGTTTTTTGTTACAAATCAATTCGTCGAAAAGGACTTTCCAGAAACTAGGGGGCTTTTTCAAATAGTTTCTTTGCCAGCTGGTACCTATAAACTCTCGTTTGATCAAGGGCACCCAATACCGAATGTCGAGTATGAGCAACTTTTAACCCCATTTACAATAGAGCAGGGAGAAGTTAAGTACCTCGGAGAAATTGAAGTAGATGGTTGTTTTCGTATAGCGGTCAAGATTGGCGATAAATACGAGAGAGATACTGAAAAACTAAAAGCTCTTTATCCTGACGTTGGAATACGCAAAATATCAAAGGGTTTGCTTAAAATTAGTAAATAATACGGCTGTAATAAGGTGAGCAAGCGGGTCTGGAACACATGGGCTCATATGCCACTTTATGCCGCATTATAGCCCGCGTACTGCTATCCCTTTCTGGTGGCGCCATATACGTACTCGTTAGATTTACTAATTGAGCCTATCTATTTATCCCAAGAAGTTAACGGCCAGAGTAAAATGTTGGTGCCGGCACTTTATTCACTTTCATTAGTATCGCTAAAGCAATCAACGTAGTCGGGTAGTCGGGTAGCCTTATCAATCGCTAGACGATAAGAGAGTCGATAAGTAACGTCCTGTACAGTAGGGATTAAAGTGCCTGTTACTTCTAGCCAATTGCCACTGCAATTATCCATGGAATTGATGTTGTTCGTCGGCTCTACCAGCAACACTGAGATGGCTGACTCGGTGTCGTTTATCCTTTCGTGCGCAGGAGATAGGAATAAATAGGGCTGACCTATCTGTGAATAAAAGCCTTTTAAGCTAATACGTTTTCGTGAAAACTTCTGTGGGTTAGCGATAACTTCAGTCACCGATGTGGTGTCGAAGTGTGCTTGTGCTTGCTTGTCAACGGCTATGGCTTGGCTAGCAAAGCCAGCTAGTGTTGAAACTACTAGTATAGGAGTGAGTATGTTCATGAAAGTCCTTTTAAATAGTAGCTTTCTTTCCAAAGAGGTGAGAGTGTAACATTATCTGTGTAAGTGGCATTCTTAATCTGTTCAAAGGAAATACAGAATGCCAATATCAGACAAACTTATCGATCAGCTTCTAGAAGGTTGAGACTCCGCTGAAGACATCGAGTGAGTTACCGATACTTGGTTGCTGTCGATGGCAACATCAAGGTCCATGTTAGTCGGATCTGAAAGCAAATCTAGATTGTTGATGTCATCAATACATACCCAGCAGTTTCTCTGTTTCCGCTTCCCAATGTAAAGTGCATTATCAGCCAGCGTTACCAGATTTTTCCATGTCATACTTGCAATGCGTTTGGATTCGCCTGGATAGATTATTCCACCAACAGTGCAGCTGACATCAAGTGACGTGTCATGAGCGACTTCAAAAGGTTTGTGATTGATCGTTTTCACAATACGGTCAGCGAGCTGGTGAAAACATTCTATATTTGACACTCTTGAAGCCAGTAAGAACTCTTCACCACCCCACCTAACGAACATATCGGACTCTCGAACACTTTCTCGAATCCGCCGAGAAAATTCTTTTAGGACAACGTCGCCAATATCATGTCCGTAGTTATCATTAACCTTCTTAAAATGATCGATATCAAAGATATACACACCAAGGTAGCTATCTTCTTTTCCCTCGTTATCTCTTAAAACAAACTTCAAGTCTCGATCAATGTTTTGCTCAAAGAAACGCCGATTATTAAGCCCCGTCAACCCATCAACAAGGCTTAATTGAGCATACTGCTTGGCCAATAGTTTCTTCTGCCGTAACTGCAGCAGGACAAGTAAAAGAACAAGTAAAAATACAGCAACAATGGCTATAGTTAACTTGTTTTGACTCGCAGCCTTTTCTTCATTCGCAATTGCAAGTTGCTTCTCTCTCTCAATAACTTGATCCTTTAACCTAGACTCATGTTGCAACCTGTTGAGCTCGGATCTGGATGCTGACTTTACTGAATTTTTTTTTAATAAGGACTTAAGTGTATTTTGATATAGCGCATAGAACCTATCGTAGCCAAGTCGTTTTGCGTCAATAATTTCAGATTCGATGAGTCGAGAGTAAATATCCAATTGAACCTCTAAAGGAGTGTCTCTTCCCAACTGACTACATCGCTCAAGATTATAGTTCATATCGATCTTAGCTTTAATTATTTGCTGATAACAGAGCAAATAAGTTGAATCAGACAGCTGACTTTGGGGTGTTTCGTAGGACTCTTGCAGTAACTTCTTGGCTTCTACCGGTTCATTTAATTCTGTATGTGCGAGGCTTGAAAATACCAATACCGACTGCCGAATGTCGACAATATCAGGATCTACTTTTGCAAACCACTTTAACGCTTCTCGATAGTCAGGTTTGTGAAACATATAAGCAATGCCTAGATTAAAATAACCGTTAGCCAATGTCTGTTTCACGTATATTGTGTCGAGTGAATCGGATACACTTTTGCTCCTTAATTCATCAAGAGCACCTTGCACCAACTTGACACCCTTCTCAAAATATTCACCATCGCCATGCATAATATAAAGCTGTGATAAATTAAGAGTAATATCACTTCTCAGGTAGATATTCTCATCGCTAGCGAGCTCCATAGCCATCTCGTAACTTCTGAATGCCTGCTCAATATCCCCAAGACTAGATTGGATCCAAGCCATTGAACTGAGGGATTGCGCTGCGATACTTAGATTACCGAGATCAATGGCATCCGATAGCAGCAAAGTCAATTTATCTAGCTTAGACTCATCACTCTTCTTTATCGATGAAATACAATAAAATCGATAGTCTATGTCAGCTTTAATTGGCTTATTAGATTGGCAAACAGAAAGTATCAACTCATTGGAGCTGGTCCAGTCATATTGAAATGCGAGTTCTCTGGCTAAACGATATGTTTCGGCTGGGCTGTGAGTTTTGCCAAGCTCATTTTCCAGCCATGCGATCCTTTCATTATAATCGTATGACTCATACTTTTCAGGAAGTGGAGGAAGGTTTATTAGATCTTCAATGCCAAATCCTTCTTTAGAAAATAAGGTTGGTGATAACGCGCTAAGAAGAATTGCCGAAATCAGGCAGAGCAACTTACCAAAACTCATTTGTAACCCAAATCAAAATAGTTGACTGAATCGCCCCGAGTTCATCGGAGACCAGTTTGTTTAAGTCAGGCCACTTTACCTGACTCGCTTAAAGTATCATAGCAGTCTGTTTCATACTGAGCTGGTGAAATCAGTTAGCGGTGTGACTATCTTTGGCATTTTATGTACCACCAATTTGATTAAAAAAGCCCCTGTGGTACTTCTGATGGTACATAAGATTGTAAATTTTAAAAAATGTTATTAAATCTAAATGGAATGGTTAAGTAGTGAGTTTGTTGATTTATAACGAATTTTAGGCAAAAGAAAAGCCGCTAAAAAGCGGCTTTGTCTGTGGTGTTGGTGGAGCTGGGGGGATTTGAACCCCCGTCCGGAAAACCTCGACCATCGGTCCTACATGCTTAGTGTCGTCTTTTGGTTAACCTTTGAGTCTCGGACGCACACGATAAACAAAGGCGAGGCCGCTTAGTTTTAACCCTTCAACCCCGGCCAGGGTTTCCGTGGCGAGTCTGTGTAGGGTGACACTTCAGAACCGGGTCCACAGACAT